>JAEIGA010000320.1_pt1 | contig 70324 bp, 125 predicted proteins | sample 9270691 | NCBI WGS metagenome assembly JAEIGA01 (sample SAMN17057246, study PRJNA624740) | gut metagenome | biome: biome; isolation source: fecal sample | host: Bos grunniens | place: China: Xizang | collected 2019 | reverse complement strand
TTAGACCCGTCCAGCAGATGACACTCCGTGAAGATGACGCACCGAGCGATGATATAATCATCCTTGTCGGTCAGATACGCCGCCTTCGCCTTCACATAATCCTCGTAGAACTCGTAGTTCCCCTCGCCGACCATACAACTGTGGAAATCGCCCTGCAGCTCGTCCTCGTCGTAGATTTTCTCGAAATCGTCGTTCACATGCAACTCATACTCGGGCAGAATCGACCTCGTGTGAGTCTCCCATTCCTGGGTGAACTCCTCGCACAGCCACAACTTGACCGACTCGGGCAGGGAGCGACCCCATTCGGTCTCGTCCATCACATTCTTGAGGAACTTGCCCGCCTTCATCTTGAAGACTCGGTTGTTCTCAATGTTGATGTATCGTACGGACTTGTAGTCCTTGTCCTCGCAAACGCCATTGTATTCGTCGAGCCGATACTTTTCACTATACATCACCCATCCCGCGAGTCCTATTTTGCTCCGGCTTAACCAAAGAAGTTCCGACCGTCCACTCTCGCGGAGTTCTCCGATAAGCGTCGACCGTAGCGACGGCATATCGCTGATGTTGATTCGACAACACGACAGATAGTCGCCGGCAATGGCCTTCTTCAGCAGCGAGTCCTGCTTGATGTAGGCGAGAAGAATTTTGTTTCTGCGGGTCTTCACGCCGTTCCCGCACTCACGGAGACCGAAGAGCTCCTTGAACCCTTCGTAGTCCTTGAAATTGTAGTAAAGCATTGTTTGTTTGTTTTTGGTTGTCCTTACGCCACTACCTATTTACTTTGCAAGCGGCACCCCGTCCCCAGGATGCCGCCCGAATTGTTTCGTCCGTACCTACTTGTCCCCCTTCTTGACGATTTCGTACTGCTCCGCCGTCGCCGCGCGGACGAGGTTGTTGAGGTCGGTGATCCACATGTCTTCCTCGTCGTAAGAGAAAGTCACGACGAAAACCTTGCCGACGGCGATCTTCTCGGCCGCCGCATCCTTGTTGTACGCCTTGAGGTGGATGAGCTGCTCGAGCGTCTTCACATCATCGTCGGTCTTCGGAACGACAACATACACGCGGTTCTCGTCGCTCCCGGCGCCGCCGTACAGGTCGCACTCGGTCTTCGGTGCGTCGAGCGCAAATTTCACCATTCGCCCCTTGAGGACGCCCGCGGCGCTCTTCTCATACGCAACGCACTGTTCCTTGTCGTTGAACTCCGTCCCGTCCGTGGCAATGTAAATTTCCACATAGGTCTTGTTGACCACCTCGATTTTCTTTGTTTCCATGATTTTTGGTTTTATTTGTTAAACATAGGGTTTTCATTCCTCGTCCATCGTGAACGCATCGTATATCATTATCACGAGCAGGATCAGCCCGCCCGCCAGCATCACGTCAACCATCGCTCAGCCCTCCCTCATATCACGACGGGCAACCATCGCCGCCTCTGCAAGTTCCTCGCGGGAAACCTCGACGGACACGCCGCCCATCATATTCGCCCAAGCCGCATAGTCCAACACGGCCAACTCCGCAATGATCGCTCCCGCAACCATCGCGCGCTTCGCACCCTTCGCCCTCATCACTCGGCCTCCTCGATGAAATAGTTACGGAAACTGCTCGAGCAATCCCGAACAATCTTGCGCGCACGCTCCTCGCTGAACTCGGTTTGACCGCCACACATAACATACACCTTGCGGCCGTTAAGCATAAAATACACCCGTTTCATCACTATTCCTCCACCGTCTTGAAACTGTTCATACACTTGACAACCACATACTCGTACTTGTCCTCCCTACTCACCACCTGGGCATAGGTGAGAGCGGCCTCGTAGTCGTTGCTCTGAAACACGACGGAGGGCGACAGGATCCCCAGCACCCGCACAACTGCATAGTTCTTCATCGTTCAGCCCTCCTATTCGTTGATGTAAACCGGCAGGCTCGCCATCGCAAAGGTGATGTCGTCGCTCGCCTCGGCAACCCGTTCGTCGCTCGCCTCGAAGGCGGCCAGCTCGCCCTGCACATCGTCCCACAATGCGCGGAGCAGTTCGATCTTCTTGTTCAGTGTCAGTTTCATTTCTTGATCCTCCTAGTTTATATGGTTTGGCGGACGGAGTCGGTTTCACCCAGCTCCGCCCATAATGTCACATCGATTCCGTTCGGCTTACTTGCTCTCGTTGATGCGGATGGTGGCGAGGCGGAAATAGCGGCCCACCTTGCTCTCCGTCCATCTCGCGACGGGCATCCAGGTCTTCTCCACGGCCTCCTTGTTCGCCTTGCGGAACTCGCACAGTTCGCCCTCCTCGTTCACGTAGTCCAGACCGGCGAGGGCGTTCACGATGTACTCCTTCGTCAGACAAGAGAAGGTCAGCTTGTCGTCGTCGTGCATCGACTTGATGATGGCTTTGCTCTCCTCGCTGATGGTCGTTCCCTTGATTTTGGCGCAGACGGTCTCCAGGGCGTAGCGGACAGCCTTCAGTTCGGCGTTCTCCTTGTCGCTCTTCAGTTGTTCGGCTACATCGTTCAGCACCTTCGTAACCTCGTTACGATACACCTTTCCCCAATAGACTCTGAAATCGTTCGCAATGCTTTCAAAGCCGTTGCGGTTGTTGCGGATCTCACGGGCGATGGCGTTCATTTCGTTCGCTTTCATAATTGTTCGTTTGCCGACTTGCACGGCTCGTGTCCTTTTCACGAATTTTGTTTGTTGTTTGTGTTGTTTGTTCGTGCATTGTTGCACACCTAATCTCCGTATTTCAGTATTTTCAAAGATGGGTTTTAGTGCTATCCTAGTCCTTATCTCTAGTGCTTATCGGGAAACCTTGTGAACCCCTTTCTGTGAGCAAAGGTAGGTACATAAAACCACCTATGCAAATCGAATTTTTATCGTATTACAATATCTATTTATCGAGATCCGATATCGAATTATCGTAATACGATATATATTTATCGTGGCAAGATAAAAATGAAAAAATTTTTGGGGCGCATTTATCGAATTACGATAAAATTTTATCGAATATCAGGAGATCCTTACTGAAATACGATAACTTTTTATTGAGAAACGATAATGTTTAATTAATTTATTTTAATATCTACCTACATATTTCTAAAAAATTTTAATCCCTATACGCGCGCGGGCGGATTCCTCTATATACACAAAAAACAACCCTACCGAATCCCATTATAGGTGTATTACGATACTAATACAGCGAGTTTAGACCCTCTGGAGGGCGCGCTGTTACACAAAAAATATTATGTTAAGTTGAAATTTTGGAAAAAAATGTAACAAAAATGTTACTTTCCAATCTTTGACGACCGACAAAGAAAAGTAAGTTTTTGTATTTCAGACAATTATGGAGGAAAAAACCGACTCCGAAAGGGTGCAAGGGGTTTCGACCAGGGCGAAAACGGGCGACGGTGGTGGGTTTCTGAAATTTTTTTTTCATTTTTTTGTTGTAGGTCAGCGAGTTACGGATCTTTAAGTGTGCGATTTCAAAGGTTCGTAACTAATTGATTTTCAATGTAGTGTAGGAAAACGCAGAAATTTATCTACACTTTTCACCATAACTTAATTTTCCTACATTGTGTAAGTTGGTGTATATCAACTATTTGCGACGGTTAGTGTAGAAATGTTTCTTGGTAACTAATTATAAGAAATTATGAACAAAGAAATTGCTATATATATAAGGAACGCATGCGCACATACACGCACACACATATATCCGCGCGAGGCATTTGCTTCATTGGTTCACTCGATTGGGCGGGAAGTGCGTGTAATGCAGATTTGCCCATCGAGTTCTCCTACTTTTCCTACATCGAGATTTGCTTCGTTGCTACACTATTTGCTACCAAATGTTGCGTGTCGGGCAGACTGTAGGTGTGCGAGAGGCATAAAATGTAGATGAAGGAAACGAAGTCTTCCGCTCTCGAGTAGGAATGTATCATCAACAAAAACTAGTTTTTACGGGGGTGTACCGAGTGAAAATATGCAACATTTTGTAGGAAAAATTTGGAATTTCGTAGGAAATGAGTAAATTTGCACCCGTTATGAGATCAAAAAACAGAGAAAATGCAGTCTACTGCACGGAGATTTCCACCGGGAAGGTGGAGGTGTTCCATTCGTACACCGATGCGGCTCTCGCCCTCGGCGTGAGCAACCAGCTGGTGTCCCGGGCGGGGCGGGACGGGGGGGCCGTCCTCGGCAGATACCGCGTGAGGAAGGACAGGAGGTACTATGTCGTGAAGACCCCCGACAGGCTTTTCAAGGTATGCACGTACAACAGCGTGAAGAACCGCTACGAGGAGGTCGGGACGGGTGCGTTCTGGTCGGAGGTGACCGTCCTGGGCGTGAGGGATGTGACGCAGGCGATGGTATGAGGTGGCAGGAGTGGATGGACGGCGTCCTGCGGGAGCGGTACGCCGACGAGCGGAACTCGGTCCTCGTAGACGAGCTGGGCGTGTCCGAGCGGACGCTCCAGAGGCACGCGAAGGCGCTCGGTCTCGGGAAGAGCGAGGCGTTCCTGCTGATGCTCCGCGAGGAGGGGCTGCGGGCGGTGGAGTACCGTCGGCTCTGCGGCGAGCGCGTCGGCGGATTCCGCAAGGGCGAGGGACGCAAGGGGACTGCGGGTTCGTTCCGCAAGGGACACCGCTTCGACGGCGAGGTCGAGGCCCGCAGGGTGAAGGCGATAAGGGACCGCGCGTGGGACGAGCGCGTGAGGATGATAAGGGGCTGGCAGAGGCGCACCGCGTGGAAGATGGGAGGGCAGGGGTGATGGGCGTGTTCGTTTCGGAGCGCCGTGAGCGGCGCAAGGTGGTGCCCGGCTACGGGGGCCGGTACGAGGTGGGCGACCTCGGGAGGGTATACAGCGGCGGGTTCGAGATGGCGAGGATAAGGGGGCGGTATGTGAAGCTGTGCTGGCGTGGGCGCGTGGATCTGGTTGACGTGGGGTATCTGGTGGCCCGCGCGTTCCTTCCGAACGCGGAGTGCCGTCCCTACGTCGTCCGCAAGGACGGCGACTGGTCGAACTGCCGCGTGGAGAACCTGGAGTGGAGCGAGAGGAGGGGCGGTGCGAAGAGGGGGAGGAAGGTGGAGAAGACCGGGGTCGTCGCGCAGTACGGCCGAGACGGGAGATGCATCGGTCGGTTCGCGGACGCATCGCAGGCGTCTGCCGTGAGCGGCGTGAGCAGGCAGTTGATCCGCGGGTGCTGCGTCGGAAGGACGAAGAGCGCGGGCGGTTACGTCTGGCGGTACGAATAGTTTTTTTGTTGGTTTGGCATGACATTTGAAGCGTATGCCGTTTAAATTTTTTATCAAGATGAGGAAATTCGAAATCGGACAGAGAGTGTATCTCTTCAACAGCCTCTCGATGCGTATCGAGGAGGATGACATCTACGGCGCCTTGTTCCTGCCCGTCTCGGTGGACGGTGTTTTGCAGGACAGCGGCGCGACTATCGCGGAGAAGATCGCGAAGGGCCAGATGAGGGTCCAGGAGCAGTACCAGCTGTGCGCTCACCAGGGCATCGTGGACGCCGACGTGCTGTTCGCGAGCGAGGAGGAGTGCCGTGCGTTCTACCGCGAGTTCTTCTCGGAGTAGCGTCGTGGTCTATGTCTCGTCGGGCGGGGACGCCCGTCGGGGCGCCAGGTTCGCCCGTTAAATGAGCGGGGGTCCCTACCGAGGACGCCGGACTGGGTAGTGTCGCAATATGGGGGAGTCGGTTCCTGTAGTCGTTTGTTTGTTACGGTGTTTGTGGTCGCCTCCCCCGGATGAAAGGCCACGGGTGGTAAAATTCATGAGGTCAATTGCGGCAATCGGTGACTCTCCGGAGAGACGGAGGATGGGTTGCATCCCAGGGATGGGGTGTCGCCCGCAAGGCACCGCAGCGATGCGTCGCTTCCCCTTTTTTTCATTCAGTGTTATTTTGCTTTGTGAAGCCGGGGGTGGTCCCGGCACCGGGCGGGTCCGGAGTGATCTGCATCCGTCCGCAACTGGGCAGGGTCGGGTGATGCCGGCCTTGTCCGCCAAGTAACTTTTTTTTAACATAATTGGGTACTTATGGAATGGAAATTCGATTCTGAGAGGCCGCTCCGCGTGGTTACGCTTTGCAGCGGCTATGACAGTCAGTTGATGGCGATTCGCAATCTCGGCATCCCCTACGAGTGCGTGGGGTGGAGCGAGATCGACCCCTATGCTATCAAGGCGCACAACGCCGTGTTCCCGGAGTTGCGCGACAGGAACTTGGGGGATATGACGAAGATCGACTGGGACGAGGTCGAGGATTTCGACCTGCTCTTCTACTCCACTCCCTGCACGATTTCTCGAACGCTGGCAAGCAGGCCGGCGGCGACGAGGGTTCTGGGACGCGGAGCTCTATCCTGTGGTGGACTCGCTATGCCGTGCAGAAGAAGAAGCCCAGGTATCTGGTGATGGAGAACGTGAAGGCTCTGGTGAGCGACAAGTTCCGCCCGCTGTTCCTCAAGTGGTGTGCCGAGCTCACATCGTACGGCTACACCAATTTCATGCAGGTCTTGAATGCGAAGGACTACGGCGTCCCGCAGAACCGCGAGAGGATTTTCGTGGTTTCGATTCTGGGTGACGCCTGGTACAGTTTCCCTCAGCCGAGGGAGTTGAAACTGCGTCTCAAGGATGTGCTTGAAGACAAGGTTGAGGAGAAATACTATCTTTCGCAGGAGAAGGTGGACAAGTTCGTCTCGGAACTGTCCGACGATAAATTGCGCGAGTTGGAGGGCGAATGATGCGTATGATGCTGTCTGCTATCAACACCGACGAGAGTGGTTGTTCCCGTTGCATCAAGGCGGGTTATTACAAGATGGGCTGGACGAATTTCACGCGGGAGATTCTCGGGATGAAGGACGGTTTTGCGGCCACGGCGATAGTCGAGGTCTGCGAAGAAGAAGATTTCGATGGAAGAGAATAGGAAAAGGACCGACCGTGTGATATTCATGGGGAGCGTCAATTCCTCGCAGGACGGCGTTATCGTGTCGCCGCGCGGTTGCGCCCCCTGTCTGACCAGCGGTCACGGTAATTGTCCGAAGGTTGTATATGGAGAAGATAAGGATACCGCACGCGACTAAGGCGGGGTTTCTGGAGGTTACGCCAGGTATGGTGTTCGACGGCAGTTATCTGACGAGCAAGACGCGCAGGGGCAGGATTCAGGGTGGTGGCCTGGTTTGCCCGACGCTGTGCGCCGGCGAACCGGAGATCTATTATTTTGAGGAAGTCAGAGATGAATGAGGTCGTTGAAATCGGCAACATAGTGAAGACCGGTAACTGGAACAGCCCCCAGAGGGGGAGGATATACAGCGCGGCTGGGATCAGCCCGTGTCTGAGTTGTATGCAGGGTGGCGGTCTCGAACCGAAAATTTTGTTATATGAAGCACACGGGGATACTGACACGGCAGAGGAGTGAAGAGGAGAAGATGCGCAGGCATCTTTATGGCGACAAGGGTGCCAAGTTCTCCGGCGGAAAGATTCCGAAGATAGATATGGGAGGAGTGATCGGGACGGTGACTACGATGGTGACGAAGGACTTGTTATTGATTGAGATGTATGATTGAAGCATACGGGATATCCCGTACTCGGGACAAAAAAGGTCGGATCATTAAGCAGGAGCCGAAGGACTGGACGATGTGCGTGCATACGATGTGCGGCGGAGGCTGGGACACGATGGCGGTATTGGTATTGGAGGTATATGAAGAAGATAATGGTTGCGCTTCGCGGTAGGGGCGGAGTTTCCGGGGAGAAGGACTCGTGGCATCTTCGCCTTGAGTTGGGTGACGAGGATGTCGGTAACGCCATCACCTCGGTGCAGAAGGATTATTTGTTAATGGAGATATATGAAGAGGATCAGTCCGTTCGACGATTATAACTGTCGGTTTCATCCTGGCTCGGATTTTGTAGGGACGGTTCTGCCGACTTGGGGCAATTTTGCGCTGACGAACGGATGGAAATTGATTGAGATGATAGCATACGATGGATATAACGGGAATTTCGTAGGAGACGAGGTTATTGGGACTGTAGTTCCGCAGAATTCCAGGTGGGGGATGACCAATGGGTACAAAATTTTCGAAAATGATATGGCAAAGATTTACAGAATTAGGAAATTGACCTCAAGGGAGTGTTTCCGTTTGATGGGCGTGTCTGACGAGGATGTCGACAAGATTAAGGCGTCTGGCATCAGTGAGAGCCAGCAGTACAAGATGGCGGGAAACAGCATCGTGGTGCAGGTTCTCGAGGGTATTTTCACTCAAATGTTCCGTAAGGATTCGGATTGTTTGTTTTAATCGGAAAAATTTATCAACTTTGTAATCCACGCGCTAATGGGTACGGCGCAGAGGAGAAAGTCAAGCAAGGGCAGATAGGGGGTACCCACCGTCTTCTGACGGCCCTATCTGTTCTTGCTTTTTTACTGAAAAACCGCAAATCCAGTGAAATATGACTATATCATAGACTACCTTTGTTCTACCGCCGGCGAGTCAATCGACGGCGCGGGTGCTTCTGACGAGCGAGTGAACAAGCGGACGGAGGCCGAAATGTCCGAGGCTCTTCGCAGATATGTCTGCGGGATTGCCGAGGATGTTGGGAACGATTTCTTCCGCGTGGACGATATGGGGATGCTCCACGTGTTCAACGGCAAGTTCTTCGAGATGATGAACGATATCGTCTTCACCGGGATCATCCGCGAGGTTATGCGGCGTAAGGGCGTAGGCACGGTGTATCGTATGGACTCCGCCGAGAGAATTGCGAGGTTCTGCATCTCGTCTCTCGTGGAGGATGGTCGGCACAAGTTCAATCCCGACCGGAGATACGTCTGCTTCAACAACTGCGTCCTCGACATGCATTCGCTCCGCATCGTGCCGCACGATTTCAAGTATTGCACGGATATCATTTTCAATTTCGACTACGATCAAGAGGCCCGTAGCGGTCTTTGGGACAGCGTAATTAGGACAACCGTGCCAGATGCGGGGATGCGAAAGGCGTATCAGCAGTTCTGCGGTGCTTTTTTGATTGACCGTAGGGCGCATAAGTTCGAATACATTTGTTTCCTCGTAGGCGAGGGGCAGAACGGAAAGAGCATCATCGCCAAGGCTCTCGTCAATGTGTTCAAGAACGAGGACGAGGACGGTCGGCAAGTGACGAAATGCGTGACCACATTCACGCCGGAGCAGCTGTTCAAGAGCAACCAGATGGATTACCACATGGCGGAGGTGAACGGCAAGATTATGAACTACTGCGACGATGTTTCCGACAAGGATTTCTCCGGCGGTGATTTCAAGGCGTTTGTGTCTGGTGGCGAGTTCACTGGTCGCAGTCCTTATAGCAAGGAAATGACTTATGTGACGAAAGTTCCCATTATGTTGTGTTGTGCCAACAAGATTCCTCCGACCACGGACGACTCGGACGGATATTTCCGCCGTTTTCTCATCATCAACTGCCCGAACAAGGTATCGGAGCAGGACAGAGACCCTCAACTTGAGGCGAAATTGCGCGAGAACAGCGTTCGGTCTGCAATTTTCAACTGGATGCTGACGGGTTATAAGGAACTCATCGCGAATGACTGCAAGATTGAAATGTCCGACGCAGTCAAGGAGTTGAAGGCCGATATGAAGGCGGACTCCAATTCTGCTCGCAGATGGATAAGGGAATACGGCTACGAGGCCGTTACTCCAACATCTATGGGAGACCCGAGATGGAAATCGCTGAAGGAATGGATGCAGGATTATATGCAATACTGCAAGGACTATGGGGAAGCGCCGAAGACCGCGAAGTCGGTATCGAAGATTTTCGACGATTTAGGGTTCGAGAAATCACGAAGGGGGTCTGGAACCTGGTATTGCATAGGACAGAAGGCTATTATTGACGAGCCTGCAGAGAAAGTCAAATTTGAAGATGAACAAGTAGACGAATACGGGGACGGAATCCCCTTCTAATCATGAATAAGGAAGACAAATTTAGGTTTGCTTACGACCCGCTTATCGCACTGAAGAATGCTCCGAAACTGATGGGTATGGAATTGGTGCAGCGTGGTCGCGGTCTCCAGGGTGGGTACTATCTCAACGGGGACATGCATCCTTACCGTAAGGACAAGTTGAAAGTTTTCACGAGTCGCGGGAGTGTATGGGTTTCCGAGGAGGGAGGAAGGTGTGTTTCTCTCCCGCAGTGGCTTATAGAGTTCGGAGGTGCGTCTGATTTCAAGGACGCATTGAGGATAATTAACGGGCAGTCTCAAGCTATCCAGTGGACGCGTGAGATGAGACAAGCATCATCGTCTTGCGTCAAGTATGTAAGCCCGGATGTGCTTGCTGGGGCAAAACAGTATGATCTTCGTAAGTGTTCCCTATTTCGGTGGATGTGTACGATGTTTCGGGAGGATAAGGTGCGAGAGGTCTGGGATAGGTATAATGTGACAACGGACTCGCACGGCAACGCAGTTTTTTGGTATGTGGATCAATATGGGAAAATTTTATTTGACAAGAGAATCTTTTACGGAGATGACGGCCATCGGAAGAAGGACTTTTTCCCCGGCAGACAGTTCCGAGTGGCTGACGGCTATTCGGGAAGGTGTTATTTTGGGGCCTGTCTCCCTGATGATGGAAGGAAAGCCTTTATCATGGAGAGCGAGAAATCGGCTCTTCTGGCTGCTCTTTACTACGAAGGTCGAAGATTCTTGGCGACGGGCGGCAAGTCGAATCTTCGCGAGATCGAGCCGAATATGATGCTCGTCCCGGATATGGACGCTAGGCGTGATTGGGACGAGAAGGGTGATGTATGGCCTTGGTGGGAGAAATGGGGAGTCCCTATTGATAGGATTCCAGACCACGCCGACATAGGAGATATGATTGTAACAAAAATGTTATGTGCATCTGGCAAGTAGAAGAAGAAGACCGAAAATGCGAGTATTGCTCGTATAGGGGCGGTTGCGAGGTGTTCGAGAAGGTGACGCCGGTAGAGGAGGCTGGTTCTCTCTATGTTGGAATCCTGTCTACTCTTGTCGGAAGGAATATTCTCGAGCGCAGTCGGGAGCGTGTAATGGTCTGGGCGAGGAATATGGTCTGCTACCGACTTTCGATGGACGGCTATTCCCTTGGTCTTATCGGGAAATTCGTCGGTCTCGACCATGCGACGGTTATTTATGCGAAAAAACAGGTCGGAAATATGCTCGAAAGACCGTCGATGTACCCTGAAGAGACCGAATTATGGAACAAATTCACGAAATTACTATCTTTTAACAAAAACTGATGTATGGAAAGGTTTTTTATTAAAATTCGGCGCTGGTGGCTGTTCACGATGCGCAATCCGGTCGCCCGCGTCGGTGAGGCGGGTGGTTTTAAGTGGAAATTCCGACGGTTCTGGCTCGAAATTGAGACCTTGAGCGGCAATTTCAAGGCTCGTTTTACCGCGGCTGAACATCCGTATGGATATCTGATGGCTGGCGAAGATGACCAGACGCAAGGATTTGCGGAAAGGCTGTATATGCTCGGTCAGTTGCTTACGACAGACCAGAAATTTGTCGAGGACATTGACGCTGCGTTTAACGACTACGGGAAGAGACTCGAAAAAAAGCCGTCTGATGAGTTCGACAACGAGGAAGCGGCCATCGAGGAGGTGAGGGGTATCCAGGAGTATGTCGAGGCCCCCAGTCGGCAGAGGAAGAAGATGGAAAGAGATATTAACGGACGATTCAGCAAGACCGTCAAGAAAATGGAAAAAGAAAAATGAAAGAGATGAAATTGAACCAGTACCAGGAAGGCGCTTTGTCGACCGCAATCTATCCGAAGGAATATCGGATCATCTATCCCGCACTTGGTCTCAGCGGAGAGGCGGGCGAGGTTGCCGACAAGGTAAAGAAGGTGATTCGCGATTCGCACGGCGAGTTCTCCGAGAACAGAAGGGTCGATATCGCATACGAGCTCGGCGATGTACTGTGGTATGTCGCAACGATGGCTCACGACCTCGGTTTCACGCTCGACGAAATCGGGAGAATGAACCTAGAGAAGCTGGCTTTACGCAAGAAGAAGGGTCTTATCGGCGGTAGCGGAGACCATAGGGAAAACGAAGGTGACGCTTAAAGAGAAAATACCGTTTGCAATTAGATTGCTGCGTAACATCCCGCAGGACGGACCGATAGAGTTGTCTTATTCTGGCGGTAAGGACAGCGACATTATCTTGGAATTGGCAAGAGAAGCCGGAATCCCTTTTGATGCCGTTTACAAACAGACGACGATTGATCCGCCTGGGACTATTGCGCATGCGAAAGCGGCGGGCGCAAGGATAGCGAGACCGAAGGAAAACTTCCTTACTTTGGTGGAAAAACACGGTGCGCCCTCCCGCTTCCGTCGCTTCTGTTGCGGGCATCTTAAAGAGTACAAAATTCACGACAGGGCAATCCAAGGCATAAGACGATACGAGAGCGTGAAGAGGGTGAAAATGTATAAGGAGCCAGAGATGTGTCGTGTTTACGGCAAGAACGAGAAGGCTCGTCTATATTTTCCGATTTTAGAGTGGACGGATGTCGATGTGGCTCGTTTCGTGGCAGACCGTGGAATAAAATGCCACCCTCTATACTACGACGAAGACGGGGTTTTTCATGCGGAAAGAAGGCTTGGTTGTATTGGGTGTCCGATGGCTCACGATAACGGACTCGCCAGCTGGATGAAATACCCGAAACTGTTCAAACAGTATGCGAGGTCTTACCAGACATACCTCGACAATCATCAGGGGACAGATTGGTATAACCGAATGGAGGGCAGCTCCGTTAATGCGCTTTTCAACCTGCTTTTTTGCGATTCGCGCGAGAAATACGATAGGTTGAGGGCGGATTCCGACCTAGATGTGCGGGCTTTTATGGAGGATTTTTTCGGCATAGAATTTGATGTATAATACGCAAATTTTGTTTTTATGGAAGATCAGAGAAACATTCACTATCGCAAGGGTGGGAAGCTTACCCACGCTGGCGTCGAGTGTCTTCCCGACGGGAAAGACATCGAGAGAATTATCATTGCTCGTATTGAATACAAGGAGAGCGAAATGATCAATGGACGCACGGAGACCGGAGTATGGGTGGCGCATTTTGCGCAGAATCCCTACACGAATCTCCCGATGATTCTTAATGCGACCAACCGAAAGCGGCTGGTTAAGCAGTTCCCCGAGTGTGACGGATATCCCGCCCGCTTGGAAAATGTCCCTGTAAGGCTTACTCGCGAGAAGACGAGGGATGTTCAGGACGGTGGTGAGACTTGGGGCTTGCGAATCAGCAAGATTCCCGCATCTGCCGCCCCGACGACGCAGAAGAAGGTTGTTACCGAGGACAAGGTCCAGGTAATCGTGGAGTGGGCGAAGAAGAACAAAAAGTCAATCGCAGACATAGAGGCGATGTACGACATTGAGTCGGATGTCGTGAGAAATGCGATTGTCGATGCATTGGACGATTTACCCGAATAGAATATGGATAAAGAACAAAAATGGAGAGCCTTAAGGCTCGGAAAGATTACCGCTTCCGAACTTGGGAGCATCACTAGCGCATCCGGAAAGATCATCGACGGATGCCTTGACTACATTCGCTCTAAAAGATTTGAGCGCACTCACGGTTTTGCGCTTCCCGTTTCTTCTCGTGCGATGGAAATCGGAAAGGAACAGGAGCCGTACGCGATTGCGTGGTATCGTCAGTTCTTCCGCGACGACGAGCTCATCTACTCTCAAGAGTTGTCGGAAATTCCTTTCTGGACGAATCAGTTTGTCCCGAATTTCGGTGCAAGCCCTGACGCTTTCTCGCCGGACGAGACGCTTGTTGTAGAGATCAAATGCACGGTTGGCAACAGCATCATCGAGTTTTTCTTCGACCAGGACACCTCCTACACGGAGAAGAAAGCAAGGGTCGCGAAAGAACACCTTGACCAGATTCTCGGTCAGTTTATCTCGAACGAGCGCGTTCAGCGAGTCCGTCTCGTAAAATACTGCCCGCAGAATGACGACATTCCTCTCGACCTCGACGGTCCCCTTGAGCCGTGGCGCGGCATCGTGTTCGACTTTGACCGCATCGACTACGAGGACAGCATCTCGGAGATGGTTGATAGGATCAACCTTTTCAATGCGTTCATCGACTCTCGGATTAACCCGTCCGACTTCAAAAAGGGCGATTGGTCTGTTGACGAGAACGGTAATCTCTGCAAGAAATGATTGAGACGGCGGTGGATATTCTCGACATGCACGGTTGCGTCATACGAGACGAAAACGGGAATGCTCTAGCGAATCTTTACGAAGAAGGAGGGCTGGTTATTGTCAAGAAAACCACCGCCTGCTCTATCGGTATGTATTTCTACATTTTGCGATATTTAGGGGAATTAGGATTTGTTGTGCGATGAGAAGCCCGCTTAACAGAACGACAGCTCCGCAGGCAATACGCCTTTTCGACTACTGTTTCAAGCAGGGCGTATTAGATGCGTGTAACTTGGAGGACGACTACGCCGCCCGCGAGTTTCTTGATTCAAGGCTCGAGGATGGCGGTTACGGTCTTCTTTCCGAGCCGTCCGACGGATTTGACTGGAGGCGGTGGCAACACACGCTATACCGATTTTGCCGATTCGGCAGGCTTGGCTCCATTGCGGAATCATACATCGATAAGGTGCATCGGTACAAAAACACCTCTTTGTTTGCCATTCTTCCGATAGCGATGCGCTTTTATCTTATGGGAGTGCAGGAGTGGCTGGATTACCCCAATGCGACAAACACGGCGCTGTTTAAGCAGAACAAGAAGGTGCATTGGAAACCGATGCCGAGACACTTGCGCGATATCCGTACAGCGGATTTCATATCCACCATACAGGAATTTGTATACGAGCGTCAGGCGAAGGCGTTTGAGAACGACCTATCGCCCGGAAAATACGACTCTTTTGCCAATGCGATGTGGCGATGCGTACAGAAATACCCAGTTTATGCAACAGAAGAGACCGAAGATATTTAGAGCCAAACACACCGAGCCTGGAGATTTCAGGCTCGGTTACATTCTACTTCCTTTCGGCTATGCGTACAACACGGATTTCGCACAAGCCAAAAAGGGTGACATCCTACGAATTTTTAACGGTGGCGATTACAAGATTTTCTCCGTTAGAAAAATAAAAATTTCGACCCCCGTCTGCGACATACTCTGCCAAATGCGTTATGGTATCACTATTAGGGGAGCCTTGACGCGGTGGCAGATGAACGCCAAACTTGAAGGACACGGAACGAGGGCGGTTAGCGAGGAAGAATGTTTATGGGTTGTTTATGAACAGGATTGCGTGCAAGTATAACAATATTATCATTGCTCCGGATAACGCTTTTGGAAACCCGAAGTCGGAGACCTACCTCACGACCGACGGCAAGTATGTGTCGGTCAAGTGGATTTCGTGCTGGGATAACACCGACGGTCAGTACGACAAGACTCTCGACGATGAGTGTGTGTCGCTCTGGGGCGTGCGGTTTGCCGCCCTTAAATCCTTATGGATTTCTAGACTCGGTGCGTGTAGCGGACACTGGCACAAAGTCGAACTAACAGTTCTTCCTCAATGATTGAGCTTCGGGAATATCAGGATACGCTGATACGAGAATCGCGTCAGGCGTTTTCGAAATATAAGCACATCATTATCCAGTCCCCTACTGGGTCTGGTAAGGGCGTTCTTATCGGCTCGATGGCATCAATGGCCGTTGCGAAGAAAAACCGAGTTTTGATCCTTGCTCACAGCGAGGAGATTCTGAAACAAGACGCCGGCCACGCAAGAAAGTGGGGGGTATCGGTTTCCGAGGTGTACTCGAGGACTCGGAAGATGCCAGATGCCTATTGTTGTGTAATGATGGCGCAGACGCTACGGCAGAGACTGAAGAAACAGGATTGGTTCTTCTGGTTCAACTCGTTTCGTTTCATCATCCTCGACGAATGTCATCGTGCGGAATTCGACTTTGTCTTCGACCAGCCCGGAATTGCGAGCAAGTTTGTGGTCGGACTGTCGGCCAGTCCCGCCAGATACGGTCAGATGAGACAGCTTGGACTCGACTACGAGGCGATAGTCGTAGGGCCTTCGGTAAGTTCACTTATCGCACGGGGGTATCTTTGTCGATGCCGTCTTTTCTCTCTGGACGCTCCGTCTATGGACGATGTGGAGTGGAGCTACGCTCGCGGTGATTACAACTTGTCGCAAATGGCGAGCAAGTTTAGGTCTAGGGCAAGATATGTCGGGGCGGTCGACAATTATGTTCGTATCTGCAACGGGCAGAAATGCCTTGTATTTTGCTGTTCTAGCGAGCAGACGATAGAATTAACGCGAGAGTTCTGCGAGCGTGGGATTGAGGCGAAATACTGTCTCTCTGGTGATTTTGACGAGGACGAGGAGTATAGTGGTGATAGGAAAGCCGTAGTCGAGGCGTTTGCCAGGGGCGAGTTCCCCGTGCTTGTGAACTATGGACTCTTCACGACTGGGATAGACATTCCAGACATTAAGGTTGTTATGCTGATGTTCTCGACGACATCTCTTGTAAAATATATGCAGGTGATGGGGCGAGGGAGTCGTATTGCCGATGGAAAGGATGGGGAGTTTATCTGTCTCGATTTTGGTCGGAACTACGAGAGACTAGGTCGATACGAGGATGATCGGGAGTGGAGTGTCTGGCACAACACTGGTGCGGGCGGTGGCGTCGCTCCAACAAAGGAGTGCCGAGGATGCGGCCGTCTTGTGCCGGTTTCGTGGAAAGACTGCCAGTTTTGCGGTTATCATTTCCCGACCGAACACGAGATATATCAGGCAGAGTTGCAAGAGATAGCGAGTAGGGAGCAGGAGCAGGAAACCCTCGAACAGATGGTAGCACGCAAGAAGCTGATGGGGTGGAAGAATGACTGGATTCTAAGGGATGTATGCCAGAAGAACCCGGACAATCAAAAGGAGGTCTTTATGAAAGCTATCGAGGTGCTGCGGACTGCGCACGGGGAGAAGATAACGCCAAAATACTGGCATTTTTTTAAGACACATAAACTTGGCAAGGTTAAGACAAAAGATAAAGAACCAAAATTGTTATGACGATAATTCCGACTCCGCTACGGGAGAGTAAGAGGACTCACCGTAGCAACGAGGGGCGAATCCAGGCCGAGTGTTTTGCGTGGTTCTGGAATTCGTACCCGAAATATCGGAAACTTCTCTTCCATGTCCCTAACGAGAACGACCGGTCGGACAGCAACTCCATTCAAGGGGCTATTCGAAAGAGTCTTGGCGTTGTCCCTGGCGTTGCCGACCTTATCCTTTTAATTCCTCGTGGAAACCACGGCGCTCTTCTCATAGAGATGAAAGACGAGAAAGGTATCCAGAAGCCCGCCCAGAAGGATTGGCAACGATTGACGGAGGCGCAGGGATACCGCTATGAGATTTGTCGCTCCATATCGGATTTCCAGGCACTTATCCGTGAATATCTTTCACTTCCAAACAAAAAGTAGTATATTTGCATTATGGCTTCGATGATTCCAATGCGTCCCAAATCTGGCAAGTTCAATCTTCTGCAGGAGGAGATGGACGGGCTGTCTTACTATGTGATTTCTGGATGCAGCAGAGAGATAGCGTTCCTAAAGTTCATACGCCCTGATTTTATCGGATCAAAGTCTCCAGCGGTAGTGAAATCTGCCGTCACGCAGTTCTTCGCGACGAAGGAGGTGAAGGACTATCTTGAAGCGTACAAAAAGACGATAGTTGACCTTTTGGAAGACAAGAGCAAGCCGAAGGAAAAGCCAAAGGAGAAAGGCTCTATTGAGGAAAGGAAATCTCGGGCGCTGTCCAAACTTGTGGATTTTGTTCTTGCGGAAGCCGAGAAGATTGGCGAGCCAGATGAGACCGGCGAGAGTGCCGACCCGAAAGCAATTATGGAGTTCGCGAACAAAATCGGTCTTTTCGATCAGGAAGAGCAGGTCGAGGAGCAGCCGAGACGATATCTGCCTGTGACTTGCGGTGATTGTGCATATAGAAAGTTCGTCGAGGAGAATTGCGAAGAGGTTCCAGACGGCACGGAATTTGAAACGGAAAACGAATAAAAATATTTAAGATGGAGATTAAAGGAAGAGTTACAGCCGTCGCCCCTATTGAGCGCGGTGTCGGCGCTCGCGGCCCGTGGGCCAGGGCTACGGTCGTTGTGGAATACGAGACGGGTCAGTACCCGAGACAAATCGCGTTGCAAAACCAGAAGGACGCGGAGATGTTCGCAAGACTGCAGGTCGGTCAGACGGGAGTCTTCAAGTTCGATGTGAAGGCTCGCGAGTACAACGGCAAGTGGTATAATGACATCATCTGCTGGTCGTGGACGACAGACCAGGCGGGAAACGCACAACAGGGACCCATTTAACAAACTTATTCTATACCAACTTCACTACGCAAAGAAGCGGACGCCCTATAAGGACGCCCGCTTTTTGCTTGAACTGCTCCGATAACTAATTCAAGGTTGGGGTATACAAAGATATAAAATTATTTCTATATTTGCACTATGTTCCGGCTAAAAGACTCCAATACCAAGTTTCCGCCGCTCTACGAGCATGTAGAGAGGAAACTGGCTACGGTGAAAGACAAGGGTTGGGACAAGGTTGGAGAGTATGTCCTCCGAGACGGGATCGATTTCATTCCACAGGAGGGTATGCAAGAGGCCATCTGCCGTTGTGAGTCGAATCTGATTTTCGCCTGCGGCATGGCGACGAGCGGGAAATGTGCTCCTCTTGAAAGCCTTGTTCTAACCCCTGACGGATTTGTGAAGATGGGTGATTTGTCTGTTGGCGACATTATCGTCGGAGCGGATGGAAAACCACAAAAAGTTGAGCAGATTTTTGAGCAGCCAGATAAGGAAATGTTCCGATTCACTATGCGAGACGGAGCGGTTGTTGAGACCTCTGCCGAACACCTTTGGGTGGTATCAGAATCTAGGTGGAAGCGAGAATCGCGAACTTATCTGAAAACAACCGAGGAGATAATTCGGGATTTCGAGCAAACAAAACAGAAACCACATTGTGCCTATGTTCGAAATATTAAGTTCCCCCTCAATGGTGCGGTTGAATTTAATCAAAAGGCCGAATTAAAAATTGAGCCATATATCCTTGGCGCCATCATCGGTGACGGTTGCACGCGATTTGGATGGAATCGAATAAGCATTGTGTCCCAAGACGATGGCATTCTTGATAGATTTTCATCCGCCGGGTATAATCTTTATAAAGTGAAGGGCTGTGGCCCTTATGAATTTCTCATTAGCGATAAAACGCTATGCGACGACTTGCGGGGATACGGGCTGTTTAACTGCCTTTCTTACGATAAGTTTATCCCGGAAGATTATAAATACGCAAGCGTAGACGACCGGAGGGAACTAATACGCGGACTATTCGATACGGACGGCTGTTGTTCGAAGAGCGGAATTGAATTTAGTACAACGAGCAAGTTGCTGGCAGACGATGTAATGTTCATACTCCGTTCGCTGGGGTATCTTTGTAAATGTTCTACAAGGGTGACGAAATATACCCATAAAGGCGAAAAGAGAATCGGTCGCAAATCTTATCGGATTAATGTCTATGCAGATGACGCAAGCCTTCTTTTTGGTCTTGAACGAAAATTCTCTGCACATAGGCAAAACAAGGATAAACACGGATATTCTGACGCTCATTATCTGAAAGATATTCAGGCTGTCGGAGTGAAGCCGTGCAGATGTATTTTGGTGTCGAATCCTGACCATCTTTATATTATGGACGACTTTATTGTCACCCATAACAGTTTTGGCATCTTCTTAAAGGGTCTTCAAGGAATCGGCGTTCCGAACTACACGGGCCGTTTAATCAATGTCCGCAAATTGGACTCTGCGAAGGGTACATCTATGTTCCGAGACGCATCTCTCGTATGGGGGCAATTCTCCGGTTGCGAGGTGACGACGGGCGAACTTCCGACTTTCGCCTGGAGGAAATGGAACAACTCCATCCAGATGATCCATGCGAACTTCAACGCAGACAACCCGGGAGAGTGGGCGGACTTCATCGAGTACATCAAGAAGCAGCAGGCGAGCTTTATCGGCATTGACGAAGCCACGGCAATCCGCCAATTCAAGATGTTCACATACATCTTCTCCCGTAACCGAGATTCGTCGGGAATCACCCCGCAGATGCTCCTTACGTTCAACCCGGAAAATGGGCACTGGACGACCGAGTGGCTTGTGTGCGGTGGATATGTTGACCCAGACACCTGGTACATCCGTCCCGAGATGGAGGGGAGGGAGCGCTTTTTCTATATCCAGGGGAACACTCCGCAATCCGTAGTGTGGGGAGATTCGAAAGCCGAGGTTGTGATGGCCGCGAACATCAAGTTGAACGCCGAGGACATTGCCGCTGGTATGACAAAGGAAGATATGGTGAAATCATTCACGCTTTTGACTGGTACGGCTGCCGGAAACAGAAAGCTCGTAGCCGCAACGAGAGGCCAGTCAATCGCAAACCTTCACAATGTCGGCGGAGACCAGCGCTCAGTTCTCGCCGAGGCTTACTTCGGTCCGATTGACAACGAAGAATTGACCGTGACAAAACAAATGATGCGGGATATAGCATCGAATCCTTACGACGAGGACGAAACGATGTACGGTACGATGGATGTATCTGGAGGAAACGCCGATTCCGATGACAACCCCTTTATTGCGTGGAAAGGTCACACCATCGTCGGCATAGAGTTTTTCCGTGGCGACCCGAAAGAACTTGTCGCATGGATTGAGCAGATGCTGTCGAAATACGGGATTCCCAAAAAAAATTTTGCTTTCGATGCGACTGGTCTCGGAAACTATCTTAAGGCATATACCGAGGGGTGGCCAGTAACGGCGAACAAGACCGCAATGCAGGAGTATGACGCACAGGGGAACCAAGTCGTGTTCGAACAGTATTTCAACCTTCGGTCTCAGCTTATGAGCAAACTTGAGGTTGCATTAAAGACCGGGACAATCTCTACCACTCTCGACCTTTATATGCGCATCCCGTACGGGAAAAAGGGCGAGACTAGACAATTGCTGGATGTCCTTTACGACGAGAGCAATACTTTTCGCACGCTACAAAAGAACAAGCGAATCTACTATAGAAGCAAGGATGAATATCGTGCAAAGTTTCACGCATCTCCGAATATCATCGACACAATGTATCTTCGTATGATATGGGATCTCGACGCTCGTCCGAAAAAGAAACCGTCACCGGAGATTGAAGAGGATGCTTACGACGACCTTTTTGTTGACTACTCCGACGGACGCGTCGGAAATGTGGTCTGGGTTTAACATAAATCGCGATTTAAACTTATGAACATTTCAGAGCATTTGCAAAAAGATTATTGGACGCGAAGAGTCACGCCCGATAATTCGAAAATGATTCCTCCACTTGGCGGCCAAGTCGGGTATCGAGTTCCGAAAACTGGAGGATTCGGCGTCGGATATGTGAATTTGACGCAGGACAATTTCCTAAACGAAATACACCCGGCCGCACACGAAATCAATTCGAAATATATGAGCCAGCGTCCGATTTACAAGCAGTCGGACGAGGTTGACCAGAGGACGGGAAAGAAAAAGTGGGTTCTTGACGGATACGACGAAGTGGAAACCGTCGCACTTGCAATCCAGGAGATGATTATCTCCAAAAAGATTGCGCATCTTACGGGTGACAATTTCTGGGTGGCAAGCGAGTCGAAGGACGAGGAAGCCTTCCAGAAGATTGAATCTTGGATGGACTATGCAGGATTCTGGGACGCGTGGACGGAGGCCGTTTCGTATTGCGAGCGCGAATGCGACTCCGCTCTCTACTGGTGGTATGACGGCACGACGCTTCACTATGAGGTTTTCGCCTATGAAAAAGGAGACACGCTCTATCCTGGCGTTGACGATGATGGAAAACCGACGCTGTATCGCGCTTATTCTCTCAACGGGAAACCGGCCGTTGATGTTTTTACCGTGAAAAGCAAGGAGACTTGGGTTAAAGTTGACACTGACGAGGAGTCTGGGAAAGCGTGGATTGACAAGGTGCTTCGAATCGTCAAGGGCGGGAAGGGGTTCCGTGAGATCAGCGAGGATGGCTATCAACTTATTTCCCGCAAGGACGCCCAGATAGGAAACGACATTCTCCAGATTGTCTATTTCCGTGTTCCCGACACGGCGACTGGCCCAGTTCAGGACAGCATCGTCAAATTCGAGAAGGCTATGTCCTATGTGTCCGAAGAGGTGAAGACTAGCGCGTTTCCGATTCTTTTCCTAAAAAGCGAGAAGATTGTCAATCTCCCTCCGTCCAGAATCAACGGCAAGACCATCGGCGTAAGGGGGACGGCAGACTCTATTGCTCACGCAGACGGCAAATACCTCGCACCGCCAGACGCAAGCAACATCGCAAAGATAAACCTGGACTGCCTTTGGAACAACATCCTTCGTGGTTCTCTTTCGGCTCTTGTCGAGCCTGTCGACATTCGGCAGGGAGCGGACAGTTCCACCACCATCAAGATTATGTTCGCACCAGATATTCAGTGGTGCAAGAATCGCTGGAAATTCTATGCAAAACCGGTGCGTCAGCTCGTGGAAATTTTCAAGAGACTTGTCGGCAAGGTAGAGGGCGACATTCCTCGCTATGGCGACCTTCGCGTCTCGTGCGGTCAGAATATATGGATTCCGCAGAACGAGTCCGAGCGCATCAAAATGGAACTTGACCAGTATTATGCGGAGGTCAAGTCCAGGAAAGCTACGATGACAGACATTGGCAACAGCCACCTCGGAGATGCCGAGCAAATTATGAAGGAGAAGGAGGCGGAGAAGGCGCTGGAGGCTAAATACAAAGTACAATCCAGCGAGACCAATCCAAATGTGCCGGATGTAACGAACCAGGCGAAGAAACAGCCAAAAGACAAATAAAAAAAGGCAGGAGCTCGCACCCGTGCCTTAAAACAAACAAACAATCATAAAAGCACAACAAATTTAGCAAATTTAATGCCATATTTTGCAAGATTAAAAAAATCTTGTTAGATTTGCCACAAAAGAACATTTCTAACCAAAAAACATATGTTCAAAGAAGAAATCGCAACTGCGCTCAAGACGAAATTCAAATCATTTGGATTGAGCAATGAGGCTATTGACCGGATTGCCTCGGCGAAAGAAAAGACAGTCACAGAGCAGGATCAGGTTGAGACAGCCGTCGAGGACGCCGAAACCATGAAACTGATTGCGGGTGAACTTCAAAAGATGCGCGACGCGGAGATTCAGAAACGGACCGACACCCAGCGGGCTTTTGACACCTACAAAGAGAAGCATCCCGAAAAGCAAGATGGAGAAGGCGGAGAAGGTGGCGAACAGAAACCAGACATCGCAAAGATTGTCGCAGATGCTGTAGCGGCCGCCGTCAAGCCAGTCCAGGACGCTTTCGATGCTTTCAAGACGCAGACTTCGGCGAAAGAGGCGAAGACTCTGGCGAAGACCAAATTCTACGAGAACAAGTGGACAACGAAGTTCAAGGAAGAAGCGGACGACGCCTGGGAAAGAGCATCCGAGCTGAACGAAGCGAAGGGCGGGGTAATGACCCAAGACGAACTGACTGGAAAGGCTACGGAGTTCTTCAACAAGTACGTCCAACGGAAAGGAGCAGACGCAACAAAGCCGTTCGAGTCCGAGGATGGCGGAAACGGGAGTTTTGATTTCTCCAAGCAGGCCAAGTACCTCGAGTCAGAGGGTTTGATCCCCGAAGAGAAAAAGTAAGTTTAACAAAAAAGATGTAACCAATGAAAAACTACGGTAACTCTTTCAACAATGACTCCCAGGAGTTTGCCGCCGGAAAAGTTCCCATTTGGCTGCATGTGGACGAGTTCTACGCCGCCGGTTGCACACTGAACAACCAGGTGCAGGGCGCGACCATCCCGGTCGGTACTCCCGTCTATGTGCCGAAGATGGGCGCAGAGGCCACCGTCCTCGAGACCTTCGAGGTCGTCGGTGCCGTTGCCACGACCGACACAACGGTCGTGCTGAAGTCCGTCAGTGGCACTGTCCAGCCCGCCAAAGACCTCGTTGTCGGCAAGATTGGTAGCAACGGCGTTATTGCCAAGGCCGCAGCCCTTCCCGAAGTGACCAGCGAATCCGATGGCGAGTACACCTTCACCATCACAGCCAATACTTTTGGCGCCCTCTCCGACGGTGACATCCTTGTCATTGCATCCGAGGCTGGCTCCAACAAGGCGCCCGCATATCCGACCGGCCTTCTCTATGAGGATGTGTACGTCGGCAATGTCGGCGCCACCGGCACCGTCGTCACCAAAGGCCAGGTCCTCGCCGACCGCATCGCCGCCATTCCGGCCGCGTACAAGCCTTATCTCACCAACATCACCTTCGTAAACGAGTAGAACTATGAACAAGTATTATGGACTTGACACGCTGATGGCCTCCAATGGCATCACGTCGTCTGAGGCCTTTATGGCCTACTACCTTCAGGTTCTTTCCCGTCGCGAAGACCAGAACCTGAATGAGATTGGTTTCGAGGAGTGGGATGTCCCCCAGATCGACTTCGACTACAAGATGCTTGAGGTCGAAGACCAGGTCAAGGTGATGGCGACCTATGTCGACCTCAATTCCGACCCGATTCCTCTCGGGACCAAGGGTTTCAACACCCTGTCCGGCTCCATCCCTCGCCAGAAGGCCCGCTGGGAGCTCGGTGAAAACGACTATCGCAAGGAACTGATTACCCTGCAGAACCTCCAGGTCGCTGCCACCTTCATGAATCAGTCCCCCGCCGACAGCATCAACAACTACCTCGCCAAGCTTCTGTTCGGCGGTCTGTCCGAGATTCAGGATGCCCACATCGGCTCCATCTCCTATCAGGTCGGCCAGATGAAGTCCACCGGCGCGGTGACGCTGACCGACGCGAACAACCCTCGCGGTATCCAGAACATCACCTTCTCCGCGCAGATTCCTGCGGCGAACATCACGACCTTGGCTGGCAACTATCGTTGGTTCACCGACACCGACAAGGCCACCGAGGGTAACTCCTCCGACCCGGTCAACGACCTCAAGAAGATGGTCCGCGACGCCAAGGAGGTCTACGATTCCGTGACCGTCGAGGTGAACGAGGAGTCCTTCTTCGAGGACATGAAACACAGCAAGTGGCAGGTGGCTCTTGGCTACCAGATCAGCCCCTCGCTGCTTGTTTCCGCTGGTGTGACCGATGCTGCCAAGGCGACCGCCGCCGCTATTGCCGACACCTCTTCCGACGACACTATCAAGGCCGCTTTCAAGGCCGTCATCGGTGCCGACGAGGTTCTGTATAGCAAGACCCGCTGCGGTGTCGAGGTGTGGGATAAGAGCGAGAAGAAGCTCGTCCGAAACAAGCTTTGGGCCTTCAACAAGGACACCTACCTGGTTCGTCCTTCTGGCAAGGTCGGTATCAAGAAGAATGTCGTTCCGCTCCGTCCGGATCCGAGTGCCATCAGCACCACGATTTTCGGCGGTCACGGAATCATCGAGTACCGGTACGATGCCCGCACCAAGTATCAGGACTGGGTTTCCGAACTCACTGTGCTGTGCGTCCCTACACGTCCTCGTGACATGTTCATCCTTCACACGAAGTAGTTATGACTGTCGAAGAGTATCTGCGTAGCCTAGTCCCAGGGCTTGACCTACAGGACAATGTCGTCGAAAGATGCGCAATCAGCCCAGTCGAGGTTGAGCTCGAGGCGCTTGCTCTTGACGAGCAGGTAGATGGGAGCACACTTGCTGATCCCAGTTTTCGAAGGCGACTCGACTACGCCTCTTCGACAATCTACTATTCGGTGTTGGGGGTTTTCGCTGGCGGCGGTTATTCCGAACAAGTTGGGGATGTCCGAGCCTCTCGTGGCGGATACACCATAACGATGGCGGATAGGGCGCGTTTCAAGGCTATGGGCGACGCCCTCCGCCTCAAATGGGGCTACGAGGTTGAAGATGACGAGTCTTCCAGCGAGATGTACGATGCGAGTTCTTTGAGATATGAAATTCATTGACTTTCGTGACTACTGCGTTATCACTAGGGATAACGGCGGGAGGGACGAGTGGGATAACCCGGTCGACCCGGAGACCATCTACTCTGGAGAGTGTCTCTACGAGGAAGGTGGAACTGGATACGCTCGGTCTATCATCACTCGAAATCCGACCATCTTTATTCCCGGAGTGAGTGTCAGGGTCAATATTAACGACGCCGTCGAGGTGGAGACCGAGTTCGGCCGCATCATCAAGTCTGTCGTTAGAATTGTCCGAGACATTAATATGCCGTGGAGAACGAATGTCAAGGTAACGAGAATCGAGTTGAAGCAAGCACAGGGGGAATAGAATGCCGGCTAGGACACAATATATCCGCTCAGAGCTGAATAAGGAGTGGGGCAAGACCAGCAAGGCTTTTGCTACATACCTTAATCTCGCTGGGCAGACGATTGGAAAGCAGACCGCCATTGGGCTTGCTGCGGCTGGTGCCGAGTTTATGGCGAACGAAGACTGGGATTGGCCCCGTGGTGCAAGATACGACACGATGCACCTCGGTCGCAATGTTCGCGGCTCGAAGACCTACGCCTCTGGTTTTAGGGGTGGCGATGCGATGCATCCGTGGTATTCCGGCAACCTTCACGACAGTATTGCCGTCGGAGTTATGCAGGGGACAAGGATTCTCGCCGCAACCTATATGAAGCCCGGAGCCACGGCTACGCAGACCTACAATAGTTCTGTCATTGACGGTGTGTCGGAAGGCATCGACGCATTGCAGAGGGCCGCACATACATTCGCGGCGGGAAGTTCAGGAAACACGCTTCGTGCCGTTATGGTTGTCGGCGTTCCTTACGCGGAAGATGTTAATTCTTCCCCGACGCTTGGATGGGGAGATAAGCCAAACACGCATCAAGGATATGCCGAGTTTCTCCAGAATGAGTTCTACACGACTATTCTGCCGAAGATAATTGCCATCAGCAAGATGAAATTGAGACTAAAATGATGAAACCTTCAAGCATAGAGCCGGATGCAGAATTGCGTAATTTTCTTAATGGGGAGATTACGGTAGGACTGGCTGGAGGCGGGACGCAGAAGGTCGCCGTGTATAGCGACTGGGAGCGACCCACCAACCAGCTCCCTGCCGACTTTCTGGTCGTCTATATGAACGGCGATCCTATGGGAGTCAGTATGGACACCGAATTTGCGAAGGGATACATTATGGTAAGCCTCTACTGCAAGATGAACGACGACGGCTCGGTCAAGAAGAACCGAATTAAGAAGATTCTCGCACAAATCGACGAACTCGTCGAACGGCGCATTACCGAAAACTATTATTTTGAGTACGACGCACAGCGATTCATAACCCCCACATCACCGAATCAGACTTCGGGATATTCAATCACCACCCTCAATTTGAGGTGGCACACGACTAACAATTTTAAAACCGAATAACTATGGCTATTGCAAAAATGGAAGGTGCAGCCAAACTGTTCTCCGGACAGGGCGACCTTATTATGTTTGCCGTCGTCCCGGACTACGATGCTGCTTCTTTTGACGAGCTCGCCGATCTGACGAGTCCCGTGTCCCTCGGACAGATTGTCCAGGACTCCACGACATGGGAGGGCGAGGATGTGTCTACCGACCAGATCCTCGACGAACAGGGTAACATCATCACCGCCCATGTCACCGCTGGTACGCTGGGCTTCTCTTTTGACATCGCATCCACCTCTCAGCTGATGGTTCAGACGTTCCTTGGTGGCGATTCCATCGACTCCCCCGGCACGTTTGCGGGACTCGAGGGAACGGGTACTCTCACCGCTACCGGGTTTGGCGTGAAGATTCCCGTCATCACCCGCCCCATCGCCATCATCAACGATGAGCTGAACCGCGCCTGGGTCTACCCGAAGGCGAAGATCACCGCCAACCTCTCCTACTCCGACGGTCTCTACCGCATCCATGCGGTCGTTGTCGCCGAGCAGGTTGACAAGGCGAAGCTCAAGACCGCGATGATTGTGGACCGCGCTCCCGCACAGGGTTAAACTGTACCGAACCTAACCGATTTGGGCGGGCACTGCGCCCGCCCATTTTTCTTAAAGAGAAGATATGGGAACATCCGCAAGTGAAAGATTTTTGCGCGGGCAGTACGAGACGGTGGTTGGTGCGCCATGCGTCGTGGTAGTTGGCAGAAAAAAATACAAGGTGCGACAGGTTGCTCAAGCCGTAAAGACAAAAATAGCCTTGCTCGAACAGGAGGCACAAGTGCTTGAGGCACAAGGAAAACAGGGTGTGTCTCAAAAAGAGGCGAGAAAACTGACAAAAAAATTATATTCGCTCCACTCCAAGAAGGCGGCGTACTACCTTCTCGGTAACTGGGCTATCGTACTACCGTGGCTCTGGGGAATACGCTGGAGGTTACTTCAACTTGCCGGAAACGAAACTACATTTAGAATCAACGAGGCGGGGGTCGTAAGCGCAGACTTGGGTTTTTCCAAAGCCAACTGGCAACTCTCAAAGCAGGAACGCGAGCTTTATATGAGACCGGTTGGCGACGCCGCCAAGCAAACGCAAGAGCGGCTGGAAAGCGTAATGAATATGTTGGATGCGGACGCTTTGGGGATAAAGGAGGAAAGCAAGTAGCAAGTGCGTTCGAAGACTCCACACATAACGAGAAGATAAAGTATATCTACGGCAATTATGGTTTCTGGTCTTGGTTTCGTTACTGGTATCTGGATTCTGCAAACTATGTAACATTTTTGTTACTTGACAAGGGTTATTTCGATTACGACTTTGTAAAGTCGGAAAAGAATAAAGAAATTGTAGACTGGATGGACACTGTTAAGTCCAAGGAGGAAGTCGCAGATATGCTCTCATCGTTCGGCATAGGGCGCAAGCCTAAAAAGCCGGAAACTTTGGAAGACATTCAAAATCACATAATAAAACAAGAAAGTTATGGCAGTTGAGATTCCGGTATATGTTGACATACAGGGGGCGTTTGACAGGGCTGTTCAAGCCATTCCGAAGGAAATCCCGAAACTCGAGAAGGTAATCAGCCAACACGCCCTTAAAATGAAAATTGATGTCGGCGGTGAGGATATGTCTATCCGGCGGATTCTTACCGACACGACATTAAGTGCAAACGATTTGGAGCGTGCCCTGCGTGCGATTCGCCGTGCATTTGATGATGCGGTGGTAAAAAACGCAAAAAGTTCGAAGACGAGTGCGACTGTCAATAATCTCGCCAAAGCATACGGGCTTCTCGAGCAGCGTATAAAAGGCGTGTACGACACAAATACGGTTGCTGCAATGCGCCTTGAGGACACTATCGCAAAAGTCACTTTTAAGATTCAAGACCTCAAGGCGAAACTGGCCACGCTCACACCTGGAACGGATCAGTTCAGCAAGATGAACTATGAGATGATGCTTCAGCAGAAGCGGCTTGCCGACCTGACCAAACAGCATACCTTATACAAGGCCGGCGTCGATGCTTCCAACACATCTCTCATCAGACAGAGTTCCATCGTGCGTCAGCTGACGGGCTATTTTAGCGGCCTCTACGCCGTGCATACCGTCGCGCGATTTGTGAAGCAAATCCGAGATGTCACTGGCGAACTTGAATATCAGAGAGTCGCTCTCGGGCACATCCTCCAGGATGTGAGTTACGGAAACGACCTCTTCGACAGGATAATCGAGGCGGCGAAGCAGTCTCCGTTCCGGATTACGCAGCTCGTAACATACACGAAGCAGTTTGCCGCATATCGTATCGAGCAGGAAAACCTTTATGATACGACTATGCGTCTTGCGGACATTTCGGCTGGTCTTGGTGTCGATATGAATCGACTCATCCTCGCCTATGGTCAGGTTCGTGCGGCATCCGTCCTCCGTGGTCAGGAACTTCGCCAGTTCACTGAGGCTGGCATCCCGCTCGTTGAGGAACTCGCCAAGAAATTTACAAAGTTGAAAGGCGAGATGGTTTCGACCGCAGATGTGTTCAAGCTCATCTCCGAGCGTGCGGTGCCATTCGAGTACATCAAGGAAATCATTGAGGAGATGACGGACGCCGGCGGTATGTTCTACAAGATGCAGGAGGAGCAGGCGAAGACGCTGAAGGGTCGATGGGAAAAATTGAAGGACGCATACGACCAGGCGTTGATGAGACTCGGAGACAGCGAAACTTTCCAGAGTTGGAACGACACCGTGCTTAAGATTCTTAACGGCGTCGCCAAGAATCTGACTGGCATTGTCCGCGTTGTAAACGCCGCCTCTATCGGCTGGATAACTTATAGAATTGCCACTAGTAATGCGGCAAAGTCGACCGTTGCGCTTGTCGGTGCGAATATCAAGGCGACTGCCAGTATGATAAAGATGTTCGGCGTTACGGGGACTCTTCGTGCTGGTGTTGTCGCACTGGAGATGGCGTGGAAGAGATTTGTCGCCGCTTTGAGTGCGAACTGGGTTGGTATTCTTTTGACTGTCGGTGCGACTCTCGTCACATATTTTACGACATTCGGCAAGAAAACCAAGGAGGCTACTGGTGAGCTGAACGATATGGAAAAGGCGATTGAGAAGATGAAGGACGCGAACAAGGAGTTCGAGTACGGGAAGGGACTCATTGCCAGTTACGAGGAGTTAGCAAAGAAGACCGACAGGTCGAGCAAGGAAAACGAAAGAATGCTCGACACGCTCAATGAATTAAAGACGACATTTCCCGAGCTCACATCGAAGATTAACGACGACAACCTTTCTCTTGAGCAAAGGTTACAGATTATGCGCGATGTGGTTGATGCAAGCCACGATGCTGCCGTCGAAGAGGCGAAGAATAGGCTCAACTCGCAAAAGGAAATTATTCGCGGGCTTGAGGAAGATGCTAAGGCGGCGAAATTAGAGAAAGAAGCCGCTCAACGTAGGCTTGAGGCCGCACAGACAGCTGAAAAAATTGGCCCCGTTCCGGTTTCAGAAAGATACGGACCGGGAACATATTCGTCTGCGGAAGACCTTAAAAACAACACGATTGAAGCCGCAAAAGCGGCAAAGATTGCCGCGGACAATTACGACGAGGTGGCTCAAAATCTTGCGACGGCAGTTAAAGAGGGGGAGGCTCTCGAAGAACTGATCAATCCCAAGAAAAAGCAGAAAGACTGGGACGAGTGGCAAAAGCAGATCAAGTCTCTCCAAGACAGCATGAAGGAGGTCGGCGACACCCCGGTTTTCACCGACGACGAAATAGGTAAATTTACCTCCGTTTACGACTTGTCGAAAAAGCTTGAGAAGTCGATGAAAGACCTCACCGTGTCCATCGCCGGCATGAAGGCGATGTACGACGCTATGTCAGACAAGGAGAGTGACGCCGCAAAAAATCTGTCATCCGAAATTGCAAGGAGGGAAAAAACTCTTCAGATAGCAAAGGCTATAAAGGAGATGTTAGACCTTACATTCAAGTCTTCGTCTTCTTCCGGCTACACACAAGACCCTTTCATCAAGCAGATGGAAGAGCGCATCAAGTTTATGAAAGATTTTCAGAAGGGCTACGAGGACTTGAGCAAGTTTATGACGAAGGGTACGGCTCTTAGCAAGGAGTCCGAGACAATGCTCACCAGAGGATTGTCTATTGGGCTTAGTGCGGAAGAGCAGAGGCGAGCGGCCGAGGATTTGTCCAAGTGGTACGAGGACACCTTAAACAGCACTTTCGACTATTTGAAGAAGAACAAGGGCGTGACTGGGTCTATCCAGGAATTCCTCTCCAGACAAATCACTGGCAGTTCCAATCAGGACAAGATGCTACGTGATTTCCAGAGTCTCCTCCAGTCTCTATTTGATGCAAAGACCGACTTTGACACGACGCAGCTGAAGAAGGATATGGAGGAAGCGCTAAAGAAGGTTTCCGACGAACTAAAACGGTCCGAAACAGCGCGGGGTTTCTTTAAAAATATCCTTGACCTAACTGGCGACGAAGAACTCGCCGCTACGCTTTCCGTCAGCGTTTATGGTGGAATCGGAGACGATTTCAAGGATAGAATGCAGAAACAGCTGGATGGAGCGCTCGCTTCCCTCAAGGTGTCCGAAGGCTTCCGGGTAAATGACGATATCGTAAATGCGTTTAAAGATATGGATTTCGAGAAGATTTTCGCCATTGAGAATCTCCCCGAGAATGTTGAGAAGGTTGTTCGCGAGGCATACGAGGCTACGCAGAAATACAATGCGCAGATCGCCAACGACTATGCGAAGTTGCTTCTCAAATACGACGATATCAAACAGCAAGAAGTCAACATTACAAATAAGGCAAGAAAGGATGAGGCCGATATAGAAAAGGGACTGCAACTCGAGATCGAGGGAATCCGAAAAAAGTACGAGGCCGACCCTGCGAAACAAGCCGAGATGATAAAGGCCGCGGAGGATAGAGCGCGCGCCGTAAAGGAGGCTGTTGGTAGGCAGGAGAAACTTGACCTCTCTCGTTTGGAAAAAGATTATCGTTTGTTCTTCAGTTCCATCGGGACAATCTCGGAGGAAGCGGCGAGGCGTGTCGCCGCGAACCAAAAGAAAATGCTCACCGAACAGTTTGAGAGACACGAGATTTCTTACTCCCAATATGTAAGGGAGCTGAGCCGTGTCAACGAGCAACTTGAAAAGTATGAGTCGAACACTAGCGTGTTCCGTACATACCTGTCTGGCGGCGTCGATGCGGTTGCTTCGAAATTCAAAGATATGGCGTCTAGCATTCGCGCAATTTCCAACACAATGGAGGTGAGCGGTGGCGACCGCGGTATTTTCTCTATTGATGACACTAGCAAGGAGTACATTGACAAGATTGGTTCGATTATGGGCGGCAAGGCATTTTCGACGGAAGGCGTAAGCGGCCGTAAAAATGTTGCGTCGCAACTTGTCGAAGCGATATCCAAAATATCGAAGGATTCGGAAGAGTTCAAAAAGAACATGTCGGCCGCATTGGAGGCGGCGGCAAGCGGTGCTGACAGTTTTGCGTCTTCATTTTCGCAGGGATTAGCCACGGCTGGATTTTGGGTAACAAATGTTTCTACGCTCATCAAAGAGCTTGACGAGTTCAACAATGATAGCCTAAAAACGCCAAAGTGGTTGGATGCCCTTGCTTCCACAGTAACCTGGACGCTAGGCGTGGCAGGCAGTGAGGCTTGGGATAGACTTGCCAATCTCAACGAGTATGCGACGAGCGGATTCGAGAAGCTATCGCAAGGAAACATCGTCGGTGCTCTTATAGACAACATCAAGGGTCTTGTTGATTTCTGGGGACCGAACATCAAGAAGATTAACCGCGAGATAAAAGAGCAAGACCATCTTCTTGAGGACCTCGAGTACGAGTATTCGCGTCTTGATGTCGCCATGGAGAAGGCTTTCGGTTCGGAGTATATCTACAACTACAACAAGCAGTTAGAGGTTCTACAAGCAAAGGCCGATGCATACCAGAAGCAGGCCGAGTTGGAGCGCTCGAAGGGGAAAAAAGCCGATGAGGAAACGGCGAGAGGTTACGAAAAATCAGCGCGGGAGGTTGCCGACCAAATCGAAGACATGCAGACGCAACTCTCCGAGTTCTTCTCGGGGACAGACCTTACGAGTGCCGCCGAGGATTTCGCGAACGCGTGGATTGAGGCGTATAAGGAATTCGGCTCAACCACCGATGCTATGAGCGAGAAATTCAACGATATGATTCAGAGCATGATTAACCGCTCTCTGGCCGCGAAGATTATGCAGGAGATGCTCCAGCCCATCTTCGACCAAATTGACGCAATGTCAAAGGACGGCTTGCTTGCTACGGACGAAATCGCGGCCATCGCTGCGCTCGCGCAGGAGCGAATCCCTCTAATCAACGATGCGATGACAAACCTTATGACGAGCCTTGCCGCCGCTGGACTTGATGTTCGAACCTCGACGGAAGGGTTTAAAGGCATAAGTAGGAACATCGCAAATGCGTCCGAAGAGTCGATTCTCGGTCTGGCCGCCGCGGTAAATACGCAGAATTTCTATATGTCGTATGTTCCGAAAATTAGCGAGGATGTGGCGCTTATCCTCGAGTCAATGACTGGCGGTACTGTCGGGCCGAAAAGAAGCAAGGGCATCGAGACGGAAGGGGAAGACATCATTCCGTCGGTTCAGCAGATGGTTTATGACCATTTGCCGCATATCGACCAGACGCTCGAAAAATTTTACGATTTGTTCAAGAGCGTAACGACCAGTAAAACAGCGACTCAAAACACGAACTATGTTGCAATCAAATAGTTTAGCATGGTTTTTGCAATAACGATTGTCGTACATTAATTAAGTTTACTTTGGTTTTCATCCCACCCTGTTGTGAAATACGGTGGGATTTTTTATCTTTGCGGTGTTATGGATACCCAATGGAAAAAACAACTGAGAAAAGAGGCGTCCGCGCACCATATGTGCGAGGAGAACCGACATGGGCTTTCACTCGTCCAGACGAAGGAGGAGGCCATCGCTCTGTATAAAAAAACAATCGACTGGGCGCTTGAAGAGGGATATCCGTCTTTGGAGACTATCCGAAAGCATTTTTCAGATTGCGATGGTGTCGGTGTGTTCGTAGACCACCATTTCCGAAACGAGGTGCTCGATTCGGAGCAGGTGTATGTCTTCCATCATTGTAGCGGAACAATCAGAACGGGAATCAACCTCGGGAAACACATAATCCCGATGATGTATTTTGCCAATGGGTGCGATATGGATGTTCGCGGTATCGTTGGCTCTGCTATGCAGGTTCGCGTTCCGCTTTATATTTTTGGCGAGAATAGGATTGGAGCAGAGCAGTCCGACGACATTCTTTGCAAGACATACAAATTTGATGCGAAATGATCAGGGTAAGACTCAAAATAGGAAGCGGGTCGATAGTTGACACCCAGACTCTCGGATTCATCTACCTCGACTCCGACAAGCGAACCGGTGCGCCGTCGAAGGGTTTTGAGTCAACCTCATACCCGGAGGAAGAGGGCGAGCATATCATCCCGAAGACGGTCGATGCGGCCTTTGACTACAAGGTCAAGTTTTTTATACAGGGGACATCGCTGGAAGACGCCAACGCGAAAATTGACGCATTCAATCAGTCGCTATACACGAAATCCGGCGATGTCAAGACATACAAGCAGGTCGAGTTCTACAACGACTACAAGCGCCACAAGATTGTCGGCTACCCGACGGAGATTGCCGAGGCTACCGATTTCTGGCGGGACCGCTCGAACCAGGTGAACGATGTGGTCGTCGTGGAATGGACTATCCGCGTGAACAAGCCGAGCCTTTGCGATTTTAGCCTTACGACAGTATGATCCCAGGAATAACCGAAATAGGATTCCCGTCATACGCCACTCTCCACCAGGCGACGGTGCGGTTTGAGGAGATGGGGGAGCGAACCATTACCACTCAGGTAAAGATTGACGGAGATATCACACCCGATTTCTCCGGGTGGGCGTTGGAGTTCCGTGGCGAGACCTTTGTCCTTCCCACGCTGAAACCGCAGGCGTCGAAGGATAATACGACGAGGAATTCGCTGATAGACCTTGTTTTTACTTCGTCGCCTATTTATGAGTTGAAGCGGTATTTCTTTGCGGAGATGACGCAGATAGAGCAGGGGACGATTATGATTGACAAGTATGTTGCATCGCTTCGGCTCTCGCTGACGGATTTCGTCGCCGCGTTCAATCGTGTGCTTGAATACTATTTCCCGGATGGTGATTTCGTGATGGAACTTAGTTCTTCCTATGAAGAGACAAACGAGGTCAAGGACTTCCCGATTGATTATATGTATATTTGGGACGTCCTCCTCAAATTTCACGAGGTTTATGGCCAGACCTGGAAACTGTCAACCTCGACCGTCAATGACCAAAGGGTCACTACGATTCTCGTAGGATACGATTCCGAAGCGATTGACGACCATACTTTTGAATACGGTTTCGACGGCGGCCTCCTACGCTTCGAGCGACATGTCGAGGACACGGATATCTACAACGTCCTGCTCGGTCGAGGCGGCGAAAAGAATCTGCCCTACCGCTATTTTAAGGATGTTGACCCATATAACACGGCCTGGTCCGCAGACCCGGACGCAATCCCCGAACTCTCGACGGTCTATTTCTCCCGCCTCCTCGATGCGAATTTTCGACGCTATGTGCAGGGGTGGAAGGCGAAGCATTACGGGGACACTTACGATGCGGAGCGGGCGCAGACGGACTGGGCCTACCAGAAGGGCTACACCGACACGAAATTCGACCCTGTAGAGTATGTCAAGGACGACGACTCGATTGCGCTCTACGGGGTCCGTCAGGGCAAACTCGACGACAACGATGACATCTATCCGACCATCCAGGGCGTATGGCTCGACGGATTGGGGAGAGCGGACGAGGTTGTGGATGTCGAGATTACCGCAGAGGACTCCCCGGATGCCGAGTGGGACATCGTGACGCACCTTCCCGACATCTACGAGGATGTTGATACTTCGGAAAGTTCTGTGCGCGTCACTGTTGATTCCGATACGACTTTCTCGATTCCGGAAGGACGGGTTGGGCGTATGGAGTTTTCATGGCTGGAAGAACACGGGGAACACATCTGGATTGACACAACTAATTCTAGGGCTTATGCCTGGATGAGAACGGCCCAGTTCGACGCAGGCGCAGCGAGCAATATCCCCGCTGGCGGACCGTATCACTACGCCGCGTCTATGCGGATAATGTTGGGAGTGTTTCGTGGTCAGATTACTGGCAGATTTGGCATCAGGGATGTCACCATCCACGCGACACCCAAAGACAACATTTCTTATCGGCAGGTCTTCACGATCTGGGTCAAGAACATCTGGGAGACTGTGCAGGGTGACGAATCAGACCTTACATATGCTCACCGTGTCTGGGACCATATCCTCGGGGATAGGCTTGGCAATGCTGCGGCTGTTCGATTCTCTTCCGGCTTTATGGCCAGCTCTGAGGACTACGAGTTCTTAATCCAGAAATTGCCAGAGGTGGACCGCACAAAGAGCATTGTCACTAAGGACGAGAACGGGAACACCATCACAGTCGCTTCGGAGTGGAAGATTACGCTCGTTCGCTCTGATGCCGAGTACGAGGCCACTGGCCTGTATATCCCGAACACGGTAACTGGTGGAGAGCCTATCCCTGGGGATTTCTTTTTCTTCACTGGGATCGACCTTCCGATTCAGTATGTCAAATGGGCGGAAGAGAGGCTGACGAAAGAGAAGGAAAAGTCCATACGAGAAAACGCCTGGACAAACCCGACATGGGTGATAAGTCTTGACAAGGTTCGTGCGCACACCTTGCAGGAGGAAGACTATGGCGAGCTTCTCGCCGATAGGCTGGATGCTGGCGTCCTCGTGAAAATAAGCGACCCGAGATTCACCCTCGATGTGGAGCGTCGAAGAACAACGCTTACATTGGGAATCAGATCAGTCTCCTTTACTTGGAACGAGCCGTCCGACAAGAATCCATACCTCGCGCCGGACATTGAAGTCGTGCTGTCAGACAAAATTGAATACCAGCAGGACTACGACTCCGTAAAGGGAGAAGTCAACTATATTCAGCAGAACTACACCACAGTCAACCAGGTCAAGAACATTGCCAAGAAGACAAAAGGGGGCGGTTCTCTTGAAATTGACGGAAAAATTAACTATCTTGGGCCCGTAATCGGAACGGTGGAAATATAATGGCAACTGTCGAAATACGAGACATTATTGACGAGCACGGGAATACTATATTTCCGCGGACTCATGTCGATGCCGTTATCGGACTCGGAGATTCGTCTTTCTTCGAGTTAGCCCAGGACGACCAAGATCCCACCAAGTTTTCCGTCCGGCTGAAACCCGAATACACGGGCCTATGGGCTGACGGCTGGATAGCGGCTGGAGGTGTCGGGACTGGAGGTGGAGGCGGTGGCACGACTTCGTACCTGAACGACCTCCTTGATGTGAACGCCCCCAACCCCGTGGCCGGCGACCTCCTTTCTTGGGATGCGCTCACGAACAAGTGGGTCAATGTTGGCAGGAGCGAGTTCGGCGTTGCCCTTTTCTTGTCGAGCGGAGCATCATACCTCAAAGATTCGGACGGCAAGCCGTTGAAGGATTCCAATGGGAACTACCTCACGGTAGGAGGCGAATCGTCGAAAGTGCTTAATCTCTTGAACGATGCTGGGGATGTCATTTCAAGCGTCGAGTTGCCGATACCTACCATTTCCTCCCCGTTCGTCACGGTTGGCGAAGCGACCATCCAACTTGGCGGTTCCGCCTCGTTGTCCGAAATCGGAATCCCGTCGTGGGCGCAAGACGACGACCTCGCCTTCTCCTCACTCCCCTCCCTTTTCGTGGGCCGTACACCCGTAAAGGATTCGGGTATGACGAACGACACTCTGCTTGGCATCAACGGTTTCACCTACGAAGCGTCGGACGATGTGTTCGGCGACAAGTCTATGGTGGTCTGGGAGCCGAACGGCGGTGGCACGGGCATCGGTGCTTGGCACTTCAAGGGCAACATCTATGCGGACGGATGGATTGCGGCTGGAGGCATCGGAGAGGGCGGTAGTGGCGGAGGAACGGTATTTCTCAACCAGAATGTAGCGGATGTGTCCGTTGACACGACGACGCTTGCGGACGGTCATATACTACAATGGGACGGGACAAACAACCTGTGGAAGAATGTTCATCTGTCCGTGACAGCCAACCCTGCCACAGCGAGCGCTCTCGGAGGAATCATGGTTGGCTCCGTCCTGTCCTCGACACCGAGCATCAACACGATTTCAAGCACGGCAGGAAGATACTACTATGTCCAGTGCGATTCGACAGGCCTCGCCTTCGTGAATGTGCCTTGGACGAGCGGTAGCGGTGGCTCGACTGTTTCGATTGATAACCTTCTTTCCTCCGGGACAAGGGTGGCTACCATAAGGATTGACGGAACGGACTACAACATACTCGCACCGACGAGCGGGACACCCGGTAGCGGTGAAACGGACCCCGTTTTCTCCGCGTCCGCCGCCTACGGAATCACCTCGTCGGACATCTCTGCGTGGAACGCGAAGGTGGACGCATCCGACCTCTCCGACTACGCGTTGAAAACGGGTGAGAATACCTACAACTTCCTTGTGAACACATTGAAGTTCTCCCTCGGCACGATTGCATCCGACAACTACGGTCCAACCGGATTCGAGAAGCCGAGGCCGAAATGGACCTATACCTACGAGGACACCTCGCAGGTAGGAAGTCCAACCGTCACGGAAACGAAGTACCTCGCCTACAAGGACGAGATACCGACTACATTGAAGAATCCTTATGCACTTACCTTCGGGTCGTACACTTACGACGGGAGCCAAACAAGGACATTGACGGCAAGTGCAATCGGTGCGGTTACTCTTGCGGGAGCGGAAACTATCACGGGGGCGAAGACCTTCTCGTCCAACCTCTCGGTCAATGCGGAGGTGGTGGTGAACTCCCTCAGTTCCATCATCCAAGACACGACCAACCACTCCGCGCTCTTCAACTACGGCGGTCGGCTGACGCAGAAGTTCAACGCATACGGCACGGAAATCAACCTCCGTGCCTTCAACGCAAGCGAGCAGGCGAACATACTCTCGGTGCAGACCGACCGGGTGCTTGTCGGGAGCCAACTCCTTCCGAACTACGCCACGGGCATCAACCTCGGTGGCAACTACTCCAACCAGCGGTGGGCGACCATCTACGGACTGAACGCAGACCTCACGGGGAACTTGAAGATGGATGCCTCGTCGCACATCGACCTCGGTCCGGTGCGGATTGAGTACGATGCGGTGAACAAGGCCATCCACATCAAGAAGGCGGATGACAACGATAACAATGAATACGGCCTCTACTGCGACGGCTTCGTGGCCGCAGGAGGGGTACAAGCAAGCGAATAAGCCATGCCTATCACGAACGACGGACGCATATACATCGACACTAATTCCACTCCCCACAAGGGCGTGAGCATCGCCGATATCCAGACCGCTCTCGGAACGGGGGCGTACAGCGACATCGGCGGACTTATAACTAACGGGAATGTAAACAAGTGGGCGAAGTACAAGCCGTTCCGTGACAACGCCTTTTCGCCGACCGACCTCACGAGAAAGACCAAGAACTACGGACTCTACATCCCGTACTATGACAACATCGGGGACATGGTTTCCGACATGTATAACGAGGTTTGGACTCACGCGGAGAACTACGATGCCAACCGCACCCCGTGGGGGTTGGAGAGGCCTCGCGGATTCGCCGTCACCCCTCACGAGCCGTTCCGATTCCTCGACTTCGACCGCTACTTTGCGAACGCACAAGTTTTCGTGGGACCCGTGCCTTCTCCCGTAGAGGTCCCGGTGGGCGATGTGACCGCCTCCTTCTTTTGGCCGTACACCTATGATGCGCAGGCTATCGCCCCGTCCGACCTCATTCCGAGCGGTGGAAATGCCAATACAACCCGATATCTCGGCGTGTGCATGTTTACGGGCGTGCAAGCCAACCAAAGGAAGGTCTATACGCAATATGCCGTAGACCACTACGACGATACCACCCTCCAACACATCGAGGGCGATTGGAACCCCGCATCGGTCGGTACGAGGTACATGTTCCTCTTCATCTCGGACCGGGCAATCGCACTCGGAGACACGGAGGCGGTAGGCGAGTACATACCCATCCTCCCTTCCTATTCGGCAGTACAAGTGCAACTCGAAAGTTGGAAACTCCGAAATCTCTCCATCGTTGCGAGCCAGTTGGGGCAGGCGGTGAGCGTCGATTGGTCGGTAGACCTCCAAAACAGTCGTGGCACTACGGCGACCGTCGCCTGCCACTACTACTACGAGGATGCGAACCATCAAGAGCAAGAGTTCACTCCGTCTTATTCGGCATCCGTAAACCTCTCCGCCGGGACGAACACCGGGGATTGCGACAAGTCGAGCGTCCAATACATCTTAACCCGTGTTGTGGTATCAATTGCGATTACCGATTCCGTACACGGGAACGAATACATCGAGGGCGAAGCATTGTTAAACCAAATCTAAATACGATACGATTATGCAAGATTGGAACAAAAAGAACATGATTTTCTTCGCGGTTGTGGCAACGGTTGCCATCACCCTCTTCTCCACCGTCGTGATGCTCACGGGCGGCGGCTGGCTCTCCTATGTCCTTCCCCTCGTAGCGGAGGGCTACGGACTCTACACTTTCTTCAAGAAGTACAACCCGCCGAAGGAGGACAAGTAGCATGAAACTCTCCGTAGCGAACGCAGTCCTCGGAATCCTCGCCGGGGTCAAGATTAACAAGATTGCCGACAAGAAGGTCAAGGCGACCCTCATGAACGACTACCTCCACCTTCGGAAGATAGTCAAGCCTGCGATGGACGACAAGAACGAAATCGCCAACAAGTTCCAAGCCGACTGGCGGGACGAGTTCGTGGCCGTCGAAACCCTCCGGCGCGAGGGCAAGCCGATTGTCGGGCACAAGGAGTTCTTGGAGGCCGAGGCAGACGCGAACAAGTCCATCTTCGCCCTCTTCGACAAGGAGGTGGAGGCATCGCCCAAGGCGGTGTCCCTCGATGCCTTCCTGACCGCCTGCAAGGGCGACGACCTTACCTTCGAGCAGATTGCCACCCTCGAAGAAGGGGGCATCATAGAGGTATAGCCCGCCGTGAGGTGCGCCCCATAACGATTATGTTTGTTTGGGGGGCGGGACATTTGTGGTGAATTTCGCCCGCCCCCTTTTAAAAAGGAAAAAGACATGGAAGGACCTACATATCTCGGAACAAAATTGAAGTATCTCGTCTCCATCACGGCGGCTGGTTTCTCAATGGTGGAAAACGATTTCAACATCGTGTTGTCAAGAGGCCAGAAGTCCAAGACATTCGAGAAAGGCGACCTCGTTTTCGACGGCGAGAACTACTTCATCGCCTTCGACACTTCCGAATTCGGAGCGGGCGACCTGAACGCCACGGTTACGGCCTATGTGCCCGACGCGGATTTCAGCGACGGAATCCGTACAGAAATCTTCAAAACGAAACTGACGAACATAAAGGCGTGATATGGGTTGCTTATCGGTAAATATGACGCGTGTCTCCGGGGCGGATGTTTCGTTCTCCCGTGAAGGAGGGATAAGCGCATCGTTCACGAGGCGGGGCGGAATGACCGCATACTTCTCCCAAATCTGTGCGGTCGATATAGGGGGACGGGTGGTGTATTTGCGGGACAGCGACGAAAACGACCTCTTCGATAGCGACGACAAGAGACTTAAAACCATTAAATAGTATGTAATATGTCAGATTATTCTTTACAATACCCCGGAGCAGCGATAGATGCTCTGTTGGGAAAGGTCAATAATCCGGATAATTCGCCCACGGCAAACTCGGACAACCTCGTCAAGAGCGGAGGGGTGAAGGGCTATGTGGACGGAAAGACTGGGGACTTGTCGAACCTAAACACGACCGCAAAAACAAATCTCGTTGCGGCTATCAATGAGGTCAAGCAAAGTGCGGGCGGTGATTCGGTCAAATATTCTCCGCAGACACTCACGGCGGAGCAGGAAGCGCAAGCCCGGACGAACATCGCGGCGGCATCGGCTGCGGAACTCGGGCAAATCGTGACCGAGATAACCGGCATCGAGGCGGACATCGATTCGTTGGAGGCGGCGGTTGCCGCCATCGACAACGGCGACTATGTGACCGCCGCCGCCCTTCCTACCGCATCCGCATCCACGATGGGGCATATCTACCTCATCGGGCCGGACGCGAACAACAACTACGACCGCTACTTCACGCAGGAGTCCGGCGGTGCTTATTCCTGGGTCTCTCTCGGCTCAACGCAGATTGACCTTTCCACCTACGCGACGAAGGCAGAAGTTGCCCAATTAGAACACGAAGTGGATGGGAATCTTATGTCCGTCCGTGCGAAGAACGCACTCCTTGACCTGTTCAATCGGGTTGCCTATGCAGTCCCGGATGCACAATCCTATGTAGACGAACTGAACGATGCCCTTTTCTCCATTCCGCAGGTAATGATTCCGTATGTCCGGGGTGGCGGCGGGGATGGCTCATACATTGACACGGGCATCACTCCCGACCAGACAACGAAGGTTATAGTGTGGGCGAGGAACTGGAATCCGGGTGGCTCACTCGGTTATACCTGGCTATTCGGCTCACGGGTGGCAAACCAGGATTCGATGTTTGGAATAACATTGATGAACGAGGCGAACACGGGAAAACTCCGTGCGTCCTTCGGTAGCGAAAACGAGGACTTGTCGGATATGTGGAACTATATGTCCGACTATCACAAATACGAATTGAGCAAGGACGGATTCTTCGTGGACGATGTGCTTATCAGTCCCGTTGCCTCCGAAACCTTCTCCAACAATCACAACATTCATCTTTTCGGGCTGAACAATGCCGGAAGCCGGATTGACACGAAAGTCCCGGTGGACATTTGTGCCTGTAAGATCTTCAAGAATGACACCCTCGTCCGTGACTTCACCCCGGCAGATTCTCCGTCCGTTGGGTTGTATGATGCGGTAAGCGAAACCCTGTTCACGAATGACGGGACGGGCAGTTTTACCTATGGCAAGTTCAAGAAGGACAACTACATCCGGCTCGCCTACATCGGTTGCTCCGGCTCGCAGAATTTCGACACGGGCATTAGGGGCGGTTACGCAACCCCGATTGTGGCTTACTTCCGCCCTACGGGTACAACCGCAAAGGACAGGGACTTCTTCGGTGCGAGAACGGCTAACAACTCCGCACAATTCGAGTTCCGTGTCGGCAACTCCACAACCGCCAACAGCACGATGCAGGCCCGCCTGTCAAACTCCTATGGCTCTATCTATTCCGGCACTTCAAAGACGGGGAGCGACCTCGTTCTGCTGAAAAAGGACAATACCTTCGATGTGTACGAAAACGGCTCTGCGGTTGGGACTTCGCAGACTGTCACATCCTCTGCGGACTTCGTAACCTCCTACAATGTCTACGCATTCACGCTGAACAATGCGGGGAGTGCAACGAGCCAAAGATTTGAGGGCCGTGTCTATTTCCTGGGATTCGGTGCGGAAAGGAACTTCGTCCCGGCAAAGAAGAACAACATCGTCGGTATGTATGACACATACAATGATAGGTTCTATCAATCCGAGACCTCAATCCCGTTTGTTGTCGGCCCTGCGGTAATCTAACACTCCGAAGATATGGCGGTATATAACATAAACGGGGAGCAACCCGAATCCGTGTTCGATGTTGCGGGGTACGAACTGCAACAGGCATACGATGTGAAGGGTAACGAACTCCTTACCCCGGTGGCGAATCCTCCGCTTATCGTGATGTCCTACAATGTCGGGGACTTCACGGGAATCAACGCCCAGCAGACGATGCAGAACATCATCGCCACCATCTACCACACGCACATCATCGGCATCCAGGAGTTCTACAAGACCGATGTTGTCCCTACGATAGCATCCAATATGTTGTCGAACTATCCGTACCTGTACAGGACAAACCACAAGAACTTCAATGCGGTGGCATCGAAGATTGCCCTTTCGGATGTTACGGTGGCGGACTATGTGAACCAGGATGCGGAGGATATGACGCAATTCGGAGAAACACGCAGTTACATCAAGGGATATTTGCAGAAGAACGGCAAGACCATCTGCGTAATAAACACCCATCTTTGCTATTTGACTACATCCGTCAAGTACGCACAAATGGCGGAGGTTTTCGCCCTCGCACAACAGGAGGAATACTGCATCATCCTGGGGGACTTCAACTTCTTCGCTATGTCGGTGGAAGAAGAAGATTATATCCAAATGTACAAGCCGTTCGTGGATGCCGGATACAACCTTGCGAACTGCACCGCAGACCGGGGATTCAACAAGACCTATTCGCACCAGAACACGGCATCAACCCAGGCGGACTTGCAGAACGCACCGGACAATATCATCGTTTCCGGGAACATCGAAATTGATTCGGTGGTCTATGATATGACAAAGTTGTCCTATTTGAATGGGGAGAAGATAGACCATATCCCTATGATTGCGACACTTTTATTAAACGAGGAATAACTATGGCTATTGCGTTATCAATCATCGCCGTTTTGCTGGCACTTGGGAGCGGTATAATGACATTTGTTTTATTGCTCCGTGTCGCAGACCTGGCTGACAAGTTGGATAAATAACTCACCCACTTCTTTTAACCCCTAACCGGGTAAGATAACCGGGGCGGGAACTAAACGCCCGCCCCATAAAACGAAAACTAAAACCTACGCCTTATGAACAGAGTACACGCAAAAGAAAATGAGCCATGAAGTACCAAGACCCTACATCCGTCGCTGGTGACATCGTTGAGGGCGGTGTCGCCGCAACAATCACAGCCATCCTACAAAAAACCGTGCTTACTATGCTCCCTTTCGCCCTTCCAGCACTCGTGTTGGTCGCGCTCGACCTTAATTTCGGAATCAAGGCCGCGAGACACCGTTACAAAAAGTACAAGCGGGATGCCGACCGCGTAACCTTCTCGAAAGCCCTGCGGGGAACCGTCGGGAAGTGCTTCGAGTTCGCCTGCTGGCTCATCCTCGCATCGTCGATGACCGTGGCCTTCAAGCAGGAGTGGATTCAGTGGCTCACCCTCGGCCTCGTCTATGTGAACGAACTCGGCTCGGTCATCGGGAACTACCTCTGCACGAAGGACATCGAGTTTTCCCTTCTCGCCTTCCTTCGGGCGGTGCTGGTGTTCGTCGGCAGATGGATTGGGAGCAAACTCGGAATCGTCACCGATGATGTGACCTTCGACGATGTGCTGAAACCCGCTAAGCAGGGGCGGAACGCAAAGGGGCAGTTCACGAGCAAGAAAAGGAAGAAGTGATATGCCGCTCTGGGGGTACTCATACGAATATGGCGGACCTTCCCTCGCCGACCGCAAGAGACGCGAGAGGGAGCGAAGGATGAAGCATGACGAGATTGTTCGGCTCTGGCGTGCTGGGGCAATCTCGTGGAACGAATACTGTCGCCAAGAAAAAAAATACAGAACATGACGAGACAAGAAATCCTCACGGCAATCAGGCCGTTCTTCTCAATCGACGAACTTGTCTGCGACCACACCTTCAAAAAGTGGGGGGAGCAGGCGTGGCAGTTCCTCGACACCGACTTTCTCAACGCCCTTCTCGTCATCCGTCGGGACATCTTGAAGAAGCCCATGTGGTGCAATTCCACCACGAAGAAACAACGGGGGCTTCGTTGCAACATGTGCCAGATGGTGAAGGAGAAGAAGGCCGTGTACCTTTCCTCCCACCTATTCGGCAAGGCGGGCGACTTCTCCATTACGGGTATGACGGCGGAGGAGGCGAGGCAGAAGATAAAGGCGAACGCGAGCCTCCTTCCGTGCAACATCCGAATCGAGAGAGGCGTGAGTTGGCTTCATTTCGACGTGCTTCCACAGTACGGCATAACGCAGAAGGTCTATGAGTTCAACGGCTGACGGAACGCCCCTCTATTGGGTTATCACCGACGGCGAGGAAGCCTTCGGCCCGTATGACGACTTCGCCCTCGCCCTCGCCTTTGCGAACATCAACCTCGGCCCGGACGGATGGGTAATCACGGAAACCTAACATCAACTCTTTTGCCAACGGGACTCCGGGGAGGATTGTCATAATCGTATCAGGTGTTTAGTGGTCTTCCTTCCTCCCCGGATGCTCCCTTAATAAGAATTAAAGATGAAAAAGTCCTCTGTCATCCTCGCATTGGCGGTTATTCTCGTCGCTCTCGCCTCCTTTTGGGCGGGAGGGGAATATGTATGGAAAAAGTGCGAAAGTGCCTTAAATCGCCCCGATACGGTCTATGTCGAAAAGTGGCTTCCGCAACCCGTCGAAGAGCCGAAGGACTCGACACCGCAGAAACCAATCTATGTGTACCTCCGAGTGCCGTACCCCGTACACGACACGACTGCCGTCCACGACACTACGACCTTGCGAGATTCCGTCCTCGTCGAAGTCCCTATTGTTGAAAAGACCTACGAGGGCGAGAACTACAAGGCCACCGTCCGGGGATTCAACCCGGAACTCGTCTATATGTGGGTGAAGGAGAGGGAAACCATGATAACCGTCCCCTACCGCAAGCGGTGGAGCATCACGGTAGGCCCGCAGGCCGGGATAGGCATCACCCCGAAGGGACTGCAACCCTACGCTGGCGGAGGAATCACCTTCGGATATTCGTTCTAAGGACTAGGCTATGGCAAAGAAGACAAAGGTAAAGGTCACGGCGAAACCCGGGAAGTCCGGCCAAAAACTTTCCGAGGGGACTGTTCGTGTCGTAAAGTCGAGCGGGCGGTCAAAAGAGGGAGGAAGACCGATATACCAGACAAGGGTACAATTAAATGTGCATATACAACGTGGAGCAAGACCAACGAAGACTCAACTTAGAGGGGCTAATTAAAAAGTTGCGGGCCATCACTCTAGCGGTTCAAATAATGCCTTTCGCCTATACTCTTCTTTATGTTATATGTATGGTTTTCTATTGGTTCGCAAACGATACCGTGTTATTCGTACTTGATATGATGTTCTATGTTTCTCCTATGGCAATCATCCAGTTTCTTATCCTATCAAGGCTGCTAAGACTATGCGCATGGCATCGTACTGCGTGTGTGCTTCCTCTCATTCCGCAAGCGATGGTGTTTCTAGATAAGGTATATTTCCAATTCTCGGAAAACCTTGCGGAAGTCTGCGTTGCGACAATTTCCGTTATGTCCATCATCCTTCTCTTCGCTGCATACAAAGTTTTTCTGAAATAATATGGATGCAAACAAACTACTCTCCGAAGTACTGGGCTTCTATAAGTACAAGGTCGATAACAACCTATGCACTATGGATGAAATGAACGATGCGCTTCATGCACTCGAAGAGAACATGGAAGTCCACGGAACGATAAGTGACCTCGCTAAGTTCTACGGAGTCTCGGAAAGCAACATCCGTGCTACCATCGCAAGGAAGTTGATAGCCAAACCGAAACGGAAACTTCTCTATCCGTTCCATAAGTTCGCGAAGGTCATCCCAGAGAAGTGGAGGAAGAAATAGATTTCTCGTAGTCTTCCAGGTACATCCAGCGGAAACCGTAACCAGTAGGCGTTACTCCCCTGCAACATGCACTTATAAGGGACGGTCCGGCATTGAAAGAGCGACCGGCAAGCGTAATGCTGTCAAACAACCCGACTACATCGCCTCGCAAAGAGAGTTGAACAACCTTTCTTCTTTGATATGCGGTCTCGCTTATGGTCTTCGCCATCCTTACATTATGCGTACCATAGTTGCAGTTGTACTTCTGGGTGCACCATTCTAGGTTTTCAACATTATTATTCTTCGCGTCTTCATCCTTATGATTGATGAACGGAAGGTTTTTGGGGTTCGGAATGAAGGTCATCGCAACGAGGCGATGTATCATGAATCCTCTTCTTTTTCCATTTCCATCAGATAGAACTACTGTAAGGTAGTATGGTGCGGAATCTGTAATCCTCGGTTTTAACAACTGCGGATTTCTCCTACAAATCTTTCCACCGCACATATACGGAGATCCCAACGAAGCAATTCTACCAAAAGTGGATGCCGCATACCGTTCCCATCCCGGGATTTCCTTCCAGATTTCTCCTTCGAGTCTGATAGACTCAATAAATTCTTCTCCAGTCATATTCCAAATTTTTTAAGTGACCCAAGGAAGTAAAGAAATGGGGAAAGAGAACTTGGGAAACTCCTTTCGCTCGGTTAATTACTCCGAACTATCCCCATTAGCAAAGATAGAAAATATATCCCGGATTTCCAAACTATAACTCCCAAATCTCACTACTTCAATAAGTTAAGACTAATTCGTAGCAAACTGCCATAGTAGGTGTTGCCGTGGTAACTTTGCATCAACGGTAGAGTGTCTATCGGAATGCAATTTTAACCTTTAACACAATTTAACTATGGCCGACGAGTCAAAAACGATTATTTTACCTGACAACCAGAACAATGGTTTCGGGAGTCTTCCTGTGGCCCTGGCTCTAAACCCGGGCTTTGGAAACAACTATCCTTATCCTCCGTACGCCTACGGCATGGGTAACAACGGCATGTTCGGCGGTTCCGGCTTCGGTGCTGGCATCCTCGGTGGTCTCCTGGGAGGTCTCATCTGGAACGGTATCGGCAACGGCAACTGGGGCTTCAACAGCTGGGGCAACGGCGGCGGTGCTGCCGCTTCCCTGGGCGCACAGGCTACCGCAATCGGCAACACCGACACCATCCTCCGCGCCATCGACGGCACGGATTCCGATGTGCGCCTGCTGGCGACCACGCTGAACACCGATGTCGACAGCGTCAAGACTAACCTCTTTACGCTCCAGAACGGTATCACTCAGCTTTCCGGCATGACTGGTCTCTCTGCCCAGCAGATCATTAACAGTATCCAGGCCGGGAATGCCAGCATGGCTGAAAATTTGTGTCGCTGCTGCTGCGACCAGCGCCAGCTGACGGTCGAGCAGGGCTATCAGAACCAGATTCGCACCCTGGAGCAGACCGCTGCTCTCTCCGGTCAGGCTGACCGCAACACGGCTTCCATCACCGCCGCGATTGCGAACCAGACCACGATGATCAACGAGAAGTTCTGCGATCTTGAAAAGCGTGAGATGCAGGCTACCATCGACCGCCAGGCCGATGTCATTGGCCAGCTCCGCAACGCTGCGGACAATGCGGCCCAGACGAACCAGATTATGGCTTATGTCGGCTCCGTGGTCACCCCGCTAGCGAAGGAGGTCAACGACATCAAGTGCCGTCTCCCGGAGACTGTGAATGTCCCTTACCCTCAGCTCTCCGTCGTGAACACCACTCCGAACTTCGGCAACAACTACGGCCCGAACTACGGCTATGGCAACGGCTTCTTCGGCGGATGGGGCGGTTTCGGTAACGGCTTCGGCTTCGGCGGATTCTAAAAGGAGGTACGGCTATGGGATGGTTCAATATCACGACTAACATCCGTGGGATTCCGTATCTCTCGACGACGAATGTGACCGTCTCGGACACCTTTGTAGACTTCGCCATTCCTTTCCGTAGGATGGATCCTATTCAGGAGTTCAACGTCCGTATTGCGAACCAGATTCCTGCGGATGCCGCTACGACGCTCCCAGTCAGACTGGTGATGTTCGGAACGGCCCGGGAACTGGTCTACTTCAACGGGAACCCCGTGACTGTCGCGGACCTGGACGGCACCGGTGTCATCAAGGTCTTCAACGACCGCGTCAACGGGATCTTCCAGCTCATGTCCGTCACTGCACCGGCGTCTTAATTCAAAACAACTTAAAATTTAACAACAATGTTATCAGCACTTAGAGCAGGCACGCCAGTTTACATTCTTTTTAAGAATGAACCGCGATTTGCTGTCGGAAAAGTCACTCAAGTGAGTAACCAGTATCCGAACTTTGGTCATCAGCAGCAACCCCTTGTGCCGGGGAACAATGTCGCGGTAGATATTGCGGTAGAGGTAGACGGGAAGGTTGAGACTTTCCCTAGAATCCCTCTCAACACTTCCATCGCGGAACACCCGGACAAAGGGACGGTCATCAGCGAAACGAGGGAAGGAATCATCAACGAGGTCAATGCAATCAAAAGCGCAAGCCAGGCCGCATTGGACCAGGTTGAAACGCACAAGCGGATAATCTCCGCCTGTGACAAACTTCTCTTCGATGTCAATCCGCAACTCCGAAAGGAGCAAGAACAGGCGGCGGAAATAGCGACGCTGAAAGAACAACTATCGGGTATGAGCGAGCAGATCGCGGCACTGACTGGCATGCTCTCTAAGTCGCTGGGCAAGAAAAAGGAGGAATAAAAATGGGATATGCAGTTTATAACCTCAGAGGTGGCGGCGGCGGAAATTATGGTCGCAAGTCCGATATTGACGAATTCGAGGAAGCCGCGATGATGGCCAAGGAAGGCATCAAGATGGCCAAGGAAGGCGTTGAGATGATTTGCGAAATTTCCGAGGAAATGGCCGAGCAGTTCGGTTTCCGTGAGCGTCGTGGTGGCGGTCGTGGCGGTAATCGTGGCGGTGGCGGTTCGTCCGGTGGTCGCGGTGGCTACGGCAGTCGCGAAGGCTATCGCGAGCGCGGTGGCTACGGCGAGCGCGAAGAATGGGACGACGACGAGATGATGGGCGAACGCCGTCGTCGGGACCGGATGGGACGCTTTATGTAGAACAACGGGGCGGATTCCTCCGCCCCATAAAAACCGAAGAATATGGCAAGAATGGATTATTACGACATACTGCCCGCAGGAATGAAGGCTTATTTGAGTTCGTATTCCTGGCATTTTAGTAAGGCTATGGCTGAATGGGCCATCTCGAATATGCGGGATAGAAACGGCAACAAGGTCTCAGCCCGCACCAAGGAGCAGGTTGACGCAATCTTGAAGGCGAACAACGTGGAAGTTGAGAACAACTACGGGTATGACGCAGTGTTCGTTTTCCACATGGGCGCAAGCGATTATCTCGGAAGTTCTATCACGGACGAAGCGCATCTCGCCAAATATGTCAAAGACATTCTTGACGACAAGGATGGATATGAAGGAATCGCATTCACTCGGTTCCTGGCCGATTGCGGAGCAAAGGGTGTTCCGATTATCTGGGAAGATATGATTTAAGATGCTCGTCCGCAAGATACATATACGGTACTGGACGATTATGTTCCTATTCTCGTTCGACGCTAACGACATCGGGTTTATCGAGGATGCCTTGGTCTGGGCTGACGCTCCCAATTCTGTCATTCAGAAAGTGTCAGAGAACGTATATGCGGGGCGTCGGAACGAGGGGTTCTGTTATAGCGACCCCTCACTCCGGCGCAGTGTTGCGGCGGTAGGACTGACGACTTCGGGGGCGGAATTCGTAAATAGCACTGTTCATGAGATAACGCATGTCGCACAGCACATCTCAGACGCTGACGGAATCGACCCGTTATCGGAGGAGTTCGCCTACCTAGCTGGAGATATAACAAGCGGCGTTTCAGACATAGTGTGCGAGTATTCTTGCCCGCACTGTAACCGAATGTAAGTTCGGAAAATCCCCGTCTGGTTTTGCGGTTCCAGGCGGGGATTCTTTTTACTCAATGTCGGTTGTGTCGCTAGCGACATTTTCTCGGGGCGGAAAGTTGAAATCTTCCTTCCCGAGAGACATGATGATGACATATCCTAGCGAAACTCCGACACAGAGACAGAATTTCTCGATTGTCACCTGCTTGGGTTGAGTGCGCCCCGCCTCGATTTTCCATAAGGCGGATGCCGTCAGCCCGAGTCGTTTTGCCATCTCCGGTCTGGAGACGCCGAGCCGCTCACGCTCGGTTTTGAATGCTTTTCCTAAGTTCATTGTTGGATATTTTATTGAAGTAAAAAAGATATCGTTTGTAATACATTGCCGCAGTCTTGACAAAAGCATCTCTAAGTCTATGGTTGCTGGCGTGAATGCCTTGGTCAAGATAGTGAGCGCATTTCCTATCCATCTCCGACATACGGTTTTGGTAATATTCTTTCCCGAAAATTATTTTTCGAAGAAAGGCGGTCTTGTATATCGTTTTCATATCAGTTTAAAATGGGACTCGTTAAGTACGACCTTTTCCCCTCCGTCGAAGACGCACTGCCAGTTCCCGTTTCCGAGAGGTAGGTCTAGCACCCCGGCGCCGTGGTTCTCGTTGTGGATTCGATCTCCTTTCTCATACACCCACGCTCGGTTGAAATTGAATCGCGAGATTTCCTTCTCGGGGAAGATGCCTCCTTCTGGAAGCCCGCGAAGGAAACGCATGATTTGATAGTAGCCCTTCTCCGTATGGGAACGATCCATATAGAGCATACACGCCCTCAGTAGTTCGTGGGCGTCGGCGACGGAATTGGAGTACCGCTTGGAATCCTTGTCGGTTGCGTTCCAGAAGGCCTCGTCAATCTTTATCACATCGTGGAGCCAGAAGGATGCCTCCCTCTGCTTTTTGGTGTAGGTGTTGAAGGCACGCTTCTGCTCACGCTTGAAATGCTCATCACGGAGCCGGAGCCGCTGGTCGATGTCTTCTACAAGGATGTCGGCGGCCTGCAACATGATATAGAGCATATTAACTTCCCATCCCAGGGGCGTTTGTTCGATAGGCTTATTTTCCATCTTTGAGTTGCTTGATGAGTTCGTCGGCGAGGGATACTGCGTATGCCGCATCTGTAATTCGCACGCCAAGGCCGGAGGATGCGAAACCGACAAGGAGGTCCTTCGCCGCCTCCCTTCGGAATGCATCCCAGTCGACCGCTTCCTTTATGATGAGTGCGCCTTCCAAGTAGATACGCCTACCGCGTTCACGCTCATCGACTTCGGTTTCGATGTACTGTCTATCGGTGTATAGTTGCACCTCGATTTCCTTTCCGTCTTCTTTCCTGATTGCTTTCATGGCTCATATAGTTTTTCGGCTGGTGTTATTTCGAGGACGAATTCGGGGCGGGAGAATTCAAGTCCTGCCAAGTCCTCCTTCTTGATTTCGAATGTCATCCGCACCACGGGAGAATCGGTGCCTCCCTCGTAGGCGGTTAGTGTTGCGTTGACTATCATTTCTTTTCCTCCATATATCTTCGTAATACCTCATTGTAGTACGATTCCTCCGTCTGGAACTCGGAGATCAGTTGTTCGGTGTCGTGCCCGGGGAGCAGGTCGTCGGCGATAGTGACGATTCGCTTGACGTCCTGCCATGTCAGTTCTTGTTTTTCCATATCGTGTTCAGTTAAAATGTGTCATAGATTGAGTGCCCGGTCGACGCCTTGTATTCTTCTTTGAGGAAAGCGATTTCGTATTTAAGATGGCGAACGATTTCTTCATGCTCCCGGTTCTTCCTCTTTTCCTCCTTCCAGTTGTAGTAGAACTTGTCCACGAGATTGAGGTCGGAATCTTCGATTTTGATAGGATGCAGTTTCGGCGGAGCCTTGTCGATGATGAGGTGTCCGTACTCGCTCACTCCGATTAGCCCAGCATAGTCCGGAAGAAGAGGCCGCACCTTGTCCATCAAAGGCTTGGGTACGCAGTACGAGAAATAGTTTGGGACGGCTTCTCTCCCGACCCACCCACGATTTCTCAAAGCGTTGTGCCTATCCGTTTTCTTGAAGTCGGCCTTGAAGTCGGCGAGGCTGATTTTGATTTCCACCTCGTACCAGTACCCTGCGGCGGTCTTTGCGAGATAGTCGCTCTCCCATCCGAAAACATAGAGGTTGTGTACGAGGAACTTCGGATTGGAGAGGTATTCAAGGTTCAGCGCCCGCTGGATTTCACCCTCCGTAAACCATGTGCATTTACTTTTCGTCTTTTTTCCCATATCTTATTCCTCCTCAAAATAAGCCTTCTCCATCGCCTCGGTGAGAAAAGACGAGAAGGCGGAGACGAATTTCTCGTTGCCGCTCAATTCGCTCTCTCCCATCGTGTCGAGGATGGTATGCGTCAACTCGTGGTAAAAGGTGTTGACCTTGCAACTCTCTGACTGCGCGTCGGCTTTGTTGCACTTGTCGGCGATTTCGATATAACCACCAGCAAGGAAGGATGTGCCGACGGTGTTATTGTCGCAACGCTCCACTCTCCTCACCTCGATTAACTGTCCTCCGACCGTATAATTGCTCGGTATCTTTTTGTATTCCATGTTTCTTTGTATATTTGCGAAAGAAAAACTAACTCACTAAGGCCTCCAACCTTGATTTAGTTTATTGGCGCAAGTTCCCGCTTGCGCTTTTCTATTTCTTTTCCTCCTTGTCTTTTATTTCGATTATCCACATATCTATTGAATGCTTGACCGAAGTCAGGTAGTCTATCAATGTCTCCTTGTCGTCAGTAGCCTCCGCATTGAGTATGGTCGCAATGTCTCGGACGGACTCGGAGAAGACATGCTTGAGAAAATTCGTTCCTGCGGTGATAATCATTTCTTGATTATGTTTGGAATTGGCATCCAGTAGTCTGGATTGTAAATCTCTTGTTCACCATCCTCCCACTCGTCGGTATGCCAGACTTTTGTTTCTTCGTTGTAGGTCGCCAATGTAAGGCATTGTGCGTGTCCGTGTTGCTCAATGCAAGCCACAACCCACTCGGAAGGGCCTGGTAACTTGTCCTTGACGGAGTGCCAGCCAAGGTCTTCCTCGGCTTGTTCGTAAACACGCACGGCAATTACCCTCCCCATTACTGCGTTATCTCTATCTGCACGATAGACGAGGATGTCATCATAGTTCTCCAATTTCGGGTCTGGATACAACTGCTTGGCTAATTCTTCTGCTCTCTTGCTCATTGTTCTTCCTCCATCGCTTTTTTGAACTCTTGTGAAATGTCATCTACTTCGCACTCAAAGAGACAGTGTTCTCTTAATAATTTAGTAGCAAGCCACGCAACCGCCCTCTCTATCGTTTCTTTCTCTCCTGCGATGTAGGCGTTCCGTTCAAGTTCTTTGACCACCTCTATCGGGTAGGAATCAACCCCGTAGAGTTGCTTGTGGTTGTTTTGAAAGTCTTCTGCTCGTTTGCTCATGGCTATTTGTCGTTGTTTTTGTTTCCCATCAGCGCCCCTACCGCATTCCCGATAAGGAGCCACGATTCGGCGGTGTGCGACTCCACGGTCTCAATGAGGGCCTTCCCGCAGAACAGCCGGAGAACGGTAGGGTTGTTCGGGTATTCGTGCGGTGTTTTTGTGAGGATTCGGCAGATGACCGCGAATGGCCTTCGTCCTCCGACTTGCTTCGGCTTGCCGATGATTTCGCGGACATAATACTTGCATAGGTCGCCGTTGTTTGTCTTGCATTTCCATGTGATTCCACGGCGTGAGAGGTGCGGTTTAATCATATCTATTTGCTTTTGGTTTCAATTAAAAGGGCGTGTCCTCGTTCATGGTCAGAAGGAAAGTGTTCATTGAACTTGGTTGTCACGCCCTATTGGAAAGGCACGGTGGGGGCTATAACCGTATGCATTATGAAAAAATCAGTGAAGGATGAATATTGACCAATCCCCTGTGGATCTCGCGACCGACTTTTCCGTGCCTTATGCGTTAGTACCTGATGTAGAATGTCCCGACTGCTACTGCCGCCGCCAGGATCGCTATGACCAGCAGGGCAAATTCGATGGTGTAGTTTCTTTCGTGCTTGTCCATGTCAATTAGGGGTTGAAGTGATCGGGTTAGAAAAGAGATAATGTCTTTTCCTTCATCGCCCGTGTGTGTTTTGCAGTAGATGCGTGGTGTTTTGCATCGTAGGTCAAGTGGCACTTTTGGCACAAGGCACGAAGATTTGACAAGTCGCAGTTCTCTGGGGTATGGTCAAGATGTGCGATGGTCAGCACAACCTTCGTTCCGTTTTCCTTTATGGAATAGTTCGGGACACCGCAGAACTCGCAACAGTTATTTGCCCGTTCAAGTACCCGAAGGCGGATTTGTTTCCAATCCTTCGGGTATCGGTTTATGTTCTCTGGTCTAATAGGCATAATCGTAATGTTTTTTATACCTACAATTTACGAAATTTTTGCGACTTATCCAAGTGTAACTCAACTAATTAGGGGTTTAAGTGGGTTACTTGTCTCCCTTGTCCTTCTCCTTCTCCAAGACTGCAATGGCTAAATCCACCGCCTTCCGAAGTTCGGTGTATCTGGAATCGGGGTAGTTGCTTTTCAGCACTTCTATTGCTCTTTCTGCATCCATAGTGATTAGGGGTTGAAGTGATTGAGTTATTCCTTGATTATTGCGGAGTAATTCCTACAACAACAAGCCGAATTTCCAACGGCGGTGATGCTCCTCGGCTCGTCCCGATAGTCTTTACCCATATAGGTTTTGAACAAGGAGATTGCATCTTCTACTGTCGGTGCAACAACAAGGTGTTCATCAATTTCCCATACTTTTGTGATAGTCCATCCGTTCATAAATCAAAGATTTAGGGGTTTAAGTGAATGGGTTATGCTTTCGGTTTTTCCATTACAAATGGTTTCCACGGAGCAGGGCCGATGCCTTCCTCGTCCTCATCGAAAAGAATGTAATCTCCCCCGTCTCCGCCAATGAACTCAATTTCAAAGTCGGTTTCTATCTCCAAGAACCTTCCATTCAACGACTCGGAAATCTTGCACTTGTCTTTTTCAATAAAGAGTTTCATATTCAGTCCTCCTTTTTCAAGACAATCCTTTCACCTTTCCTATCGCAAGGGTAGTTGTTCTCGGAAGGACGATAATCTTTGTGGTAGATACAACCAGGAACTCTTGCAACATGTTTACACTTATCGCAGTTATAGATGTGTCCATTATCGTAATGATACATAATCAGTCCTCCTTAACGATGATGAAGCGAACCTTGTCACCTTCCGAAACCCCTTCGGGGAGATTCACATTTATCGAGGCATAGAAATAGCGGGGGTCTTGCGTGACAAGATGGTCTTTCACGACCTCTCCTTCCACCGCCTCCTTCAATTCTTCCGCTTTCAGTGCTTCTGCAAATTCAACAAGTCCATTGTGCGGGTTAAGCAAAACATCGTGGCGATGCTCTTGCAGATAATCATTTACAAATTGTTCTATGTTCATTTCTCGTCCTCCTTGATAAGGATGATTTTGCATTTGCCCAAATCTCGTAGGAAGTCATCGGGCATATAATCGGAGCGGACATAGCCGAAACCATCATCTTTTGCATTTGCGTTGATAACGGCTATTCCTTCCACCGCCTCCTTCATCATCTGCTCCTTGCAAGCCATCCATCCGGCGATGAAGGACTCTCCAGGAGTGACATCATACACTTCTTTTGTATTGCCACTATGATAACCATCATAATCCATTACCTCATCGGTGTGGGCTCTATGGTATTTATACGACGCTTCTTCAAGGTCTTTCAGAACAGGCTTTTCCGATTCTTCCTTTACGAGATATGGAACATCGGTGTCTATAATGCAGTCTATCTCATCAATTCGCTCTTCCGCCCTATATTTGTCCGTCCATTTGGACAGTTGCCTTTTCCTTTCTTCAAGGGCCTTAATCAAGTCAGTAGTATCAATCGTCATAACTTATATTCATGTTAATGTTAATCAGTTAATGTTATTAGTATTACTTAATGTTAATTAGTATTACTCCCTTGCGTGTTCAGCACCCCATTGGGCGAAGTGGCGGGCGATACCTCGAAGGTCATCATCTTCCATTCCATCAACCCAGCCACCATAACCAACTCCAAGAGAGTGTAGATACCTTTCAATTTCTTCCTCCAACCCCTCGCAGACGGGTTGCTCTAACACAATGCCTTTAACGATTTCTCCTTGCGCTTCAAACTCACACCCGCTCATAAATGCGCTTCGTGCTATCCGCTTTTCTTTCTCATCGGTGTATCTTTCGGCACATTTAATCGCCGCTTCAAGTCTTTCATTCTTTTCCATCGTTTGACTCTCCTATAATTTTTCCATCAATACAAGTTACCTCTGAATATCTATCTTCAAGGGCATCCAGTAAGTCATAAACCTGAACTTGTTCAAGTTTCTTCTCATCGACTTTGTAGTCGTCTGGCACACGCAGTGTCACCTCAATTTTTATTGTTCTCATTTTGTCTGCTTTTTTGAATCATAATTCCAAGTAGGATTCCGAACACCATTCCAATAAGAACAAGTGTGATAAATAATAACCCTGTTTTCATAACTCTATCGTTTTTTCAAGCCAATCATACCCATCTTCAAAAGTCACATAACCATATCCATGCTTGCGATACCAAGCATTAGCGGGAGAACCTTGTTTTACCCGTAAGCAAATCGAGGTTGCACCAATCGCTTCTGCCGCTTTCTCTGCGGCTTTAAGGATGCGTGTACCAAATCCGTGATTGCGACTTGCTTCTTCCACAAATACATTGGACAAGTAAAGTACGCTTGGGTCATCCTTGTAAGTGTAGAAAGCAAATCTTGTCTGCACGCCTTCTGCTTCGTCCCATTGGTCATTCGGTTTTTCCTCACACTCTTTTTCAAGGTCGGAGAGGAAGGAAAGGAGTTTATCATATCCCGTCATTTCCATAACGAAAGGAAAGGTTTGTCCGGGATTTGCTTCGATTTGGGCCGTACATATTCCTTTCAGCCTTTCCACCTCGGCTCTAATCTTTTTGATGATTTCTTGTGCGGTCATGGCTATAACTTTTTGAGTTGTTCAAGGAGGGATTCGCACCCCTTAATATCTTCTGGCTCTGGATTATTGAAGGCGATGAGTCTTTCAAAACAACCTATCTGCTCCTCGCTGGGTTTCCAAGAAGGACGGAGGGATTTGAGCCGTTCGGCGGTGTTTCTCATCGAAAGAGGGCTGTCCTCGGTTGATATATTATATGCCTTCTCTATCCTCAACCTTCTCTCCAACCAGTAGATTGCGGCATCAACGGTCCGTTTATCATCCTCGCTCCAAGCGGGCTTCTGCTCTTTCACATATTCCCTTGCAGAACTATCGAATAAACGAGCGAATCCTTCCCAATAGCCACGTTGCGGCTCATAGTCTATGCCTTTCTTTTTCAAGAGCCGACGGAATCCCTCGAACTCGCCCTTGATGATATCTATAAGTTCATCGCTTATAGATTCGGCAGGAATGCCATTTTCTCTGTATGACTTTGACTTGATGGAATGAGGGCAGATTTCAACATTGGGCTTCTGCTCTTTCTGGTAAAAGTGGCGAGCGACATCCTCAATCATGTCTTTCACATCGTCCCAATCAAAAGCAATTTTTTCTTCTCGCCACATATCTTGTAGCGCGGCAATTGCGTCATCTATGTACGGAACGATATCGCAGGAACTGATTGGCTTCGGCTCTTTCTGCTTTTCGAGGTAGGCGAGGCAGTCTTTTAATGTCGTTCCGAAATCCTTGAACCTTTGCTCATCGACATCGGTTAATGCCATGCAAATACATTTCCTTATCCTCTCGTCCTTGCTCTCGGCGAGTTCGGGGAAGATTTGAGTTACCAAGTATCTTGATGCGCCTCCCTGCGCCGCAATCTGCTTTGCCCGTTCTACGGACTCATCGTAGGCTTTCGCCTTTTCTTCAATCGTTTTCATAACTATTTCTCCTTTACCTTGATTGTGGCAAGGCCCTTCCGACAAGGGATTTCCTCACCATATTCCCAATCTCTTGTCAATCCCATCACATGATGTATTGGAGTAACATGATACCATTCGTCGTCCGTGTCAAAGTCCAAAAGTGCCTCGGCCTCATACTTGCCCTTCCGTCTGTCATTAACGAAGAGCCGTGTCCCTTTCTTGATAATCATAGCACAATCTCCTTCTTGATTCCGCACAACCGAAGGGCGTGTTGGAGTTCGTGGACATACTTGATGTCAGTATCACCGAGGTCAATCCAACAATACGGGAATTTCACCTTGTTATGGTGTTCGTGGATAAAGAACCTATCTAACAGATAAGTGTTTTTGTATAGGTCTTGATGTATAGTTTTCACGAACCCGTTCTTCTCCAAGATTTCGGGAGTGAGGGGGATAGGGTCCACGGATGAAGAAAGTCCAACCGCCCCTTCAATCTCCGTCTCGACCGCCCCGGAAGGAAGAAGTGCCGACACTTTCCCGAAGTGAGACGCACTACCGCGATGGGCCACATAAACCCAATCGCCAATCATTAAATCAATGCTTTTCATCTCGATATTTCTTTTCGTAATACCCCTCCATCGCAATATCCTCCGCCTCGTTGTATAACTCGTCCCAACGCTCGACGGCGTTTCTATAAGCCGACTCGGAGTCAAAATCCTGCCTGCGCGGTGCAAGCGGAAGTCTACGGATTGATTTCATATCTACAGCAGATCAAGAGTTTTGCATATCGAATCATATACCTTTCGGCAATAATCATGGTCTTTGTCCGGAATACCACCGCTACGGTACATATAATCGTCAAGGATGGTGCGAAGGCCGTTAAGTTTATCCTGGACTTTATAAAGTATTGCTTCTGTTTCTGGTTTCATATCTAGGTTTTTTTAAGAATTTCACTTGACCATTTCGAAAGGATGCCCGGCGAAAGCATACGCCCAGTCTTGGTGCAGTATTTGTCCGGGTTGTCATCATAGAGTTCCCTCGCCTCTTCAAGAATGTCCTTTTGCCTTCTGCCTTTCAGCAACTGGATGGAGACCCAAGTGTATAGACCAGACTCCCTTTTCCATTCTTGTGACATTTCAGTCTTCCTTGCGGCCATGGCCTCGATTGCGTTCGGATTCTTGACGCCCTTTTGTCGACCGAGGTGAGTGCAGAAATTACCGCTTTTCGCAACGAATCCGCCATCTCTTTCAATCTGTTTTTTGCGCTCCGCAAGGGCGATTCTCGTATTGATTCTACCCATAATAGCCTGCCGTTCCCACATAGCCCACATAACCGTGAGGATGAATCTATCCGTACTAGGAAGGTCGCAGAATATAAGATTCCGTTCCCCGATAGCGTCGAGGATATCGAGCGCCTCGGAGACATTGCGGCATCGGTCACTTTTAGCGATGACCAGCACATAGTTCTTTTCCTTGCAGAGAGATATTGCCGACCAAAGCCCCTTACACTGTCGCAGTTTCGTGCCGGAGTAGACATCCGTGAATATCTCCACCGGCTCTTTCGCCATGAACATCTTGGCGATGGTGGCTTGAGCATCCAGACCAAGGCCGCTTTCCCCCTGCTCCTGCGTGGACACGCGGCGCCAGAGTACATACGGCCTCGGCTCGTGGATGGTTTTTAATTCGGTGGTTTTCTTGCTGGCCATAACTCATTTTCTTGACAGCATATCATCAAGATACGCCAAAAGCATCACGATAAAAAACATGGTTATTCCTCCTTTTCTGTTGGAGACTCCATTATCGGCAGTCCCATTTCGTTTACGACCATCAAGTGACACTCCGTTCCGTTACGGTCCCATCGGCATCCGACGAATCCGTCGACCGGTGTCACATCTACCGCCTCCGTAAGTTTAGATATTTGTCGTAGGCACTCTCCTATGGTAAGGATCGGCCCGCCAATATTTGTGCAGAACTTGTGGTTCTCGTGGAATGAAATAAAGTACATAGTGTCATTGCTTTGCAAGAAATGTGCCATTTTGTATTAGGCACCTTGTTTTAGTCCCTCTTTTTTCTTTTCAATTGTCACTTTCTTTCCTGCGTCCGCAAGAATCTTGACCGCTTTCCAAATCCTCGCATCCATTTGGTCTGCATAGAAATGGAAATTGTCTGCGCCCCAATATGCGCCATTTTTAAGCGCGAGTTTCAGGTGCTGAGGGTCACGCCAAAACGCGATGACCTGCGCAATCTTGTCGCCCTTCTTGAATTTCTCGCCAAAACGCGTATAGTCTTCCTTTACTTTGTAGAAGTACATATCCGCCCAAAGGCAGTTGGCGTGGCAAATCCAGTTCTTGTATTTCTGGTCTTCCTCATCGGGTCCCCAGCTCTCGGTCTTCGTGTACCAACCGATGCGGTTTCTGTAACTTACATTGAGCATGACTATATCCCCCTATAGTCTACCGTGTCCGACACATTGTTAAGGCCGCGTGCAAGTTGGAAATAAATGGTCTCGTAACGCTCGTGTTCCGAGCCTTCGCTACACATCATCCCCTCCAGAAAGTAATCCATAGCCTTTTTCCTGCTCGAGAAAGTCTGCTTTGAACCGTAGCATTCCACTACGATTGTGTTTGTTCTGTTCCGTGCCATCAGAATCCGAAATTTAAATGATTGTATGTGAGTTTGTCAACAAGAGGCGCCACCCTCTTCATAAGAGCGATACACTCGGCCTCGTAGGCTGGGTGCTCGGCAAAGACATCCCCGTCCTCGCACCAGCCCTCGAAATGCTCTATGCCGCAATTGTTGATGACGTTGTTTGTAAACATGGCGATGATCTGTTCCGTGACCATCTTGACGGCCACCTGCTGAATGTGAGTCATAAGTCGTGTGCTATTTTCTTGATTCTGTTCTTTGCTCTCCGAATGGCGGATATTGCATCATCGGCGCGAACGCGACCGACGACGACATCCTCGCCAACCACATAAACCACCCAAGTCCTCTTGGCCGTCTTCGTTGGCTCTGCGTAGAACTTGTGAGATTCCATTACTATCCCTCCACCGCCACAAGATTGAACACGTTGAACGACCGCCAAGACTGCACGGTAAGATCCCAGTATTTTACAAGCGTCGGAACATCGGGACGAGCTTCTCCGACCGGTTCCCACACGCTGCCGTCCTGCTGAATCATCTTGTCGCGATTGAGCGTTCCGACGGCCTCTCTCAACGATCCGTCCTTCTTCGTGAACTGGAACCGCACGGCTTCCTCAAGCATACGGCTCTCGAGCATCATAACCTCGTCGGCTTTCATTTCCGTCAGGCCGAGACTGACGAGTTGGTCTTTCGTTTTCATGACTAGAATTCATTTTCGCCGCAAAATGCGACATCGTTAATTGCTATTGTTGCCAGTGGCTTTTTGTTTGTCGCCTCCGTCGCCGCAGTCATAACCTGCTCGATGGCGTCCTCCTTTGCGTCCTCAAGAGACACGGTCGGATTGTCCCAATCGAAGTCGATTCGGACGGTAATGTACGCTGTTGCCATAACCTACTTTTTGTGGGCCTTGACAAACTCCTCGACGAGTCGGAACTGCTCCAAGTTCGCCGCTACATCACGCCATTCGTAGCAGGCGAAAAGAAGGTATTCGACTCCGTCCTGCGTATCATCGGTGTAATCGCAGCCCTCCACACTGACGCGACCAGTGAACCACGGGCGGTTATTTTCGTAAATCTTGAGACGAGTGTCAATTTCAAAATTGAGTTTACCGTCGAACGCCTCTTTCATCAGCGCAATGTACTTGTTGAGGAGTTTGCGCATCTCCTTTCTGTTCGTGCCTTTCATGATAATTGTGTATTAGTGCGGTGTGTAACTATGACTCGAGCATCTTGATCTGGTTTTCAAGCTCCTCGATTCTCTTGCGAATCTTTTCCGGGGTGTCGTAAACTTTCCACCCCTTGACGGCCTGGTTCGCAACCACGGCCAGAAGAACGGTCACATGGCTCACGCCAAACTCCTTGGATGCGGCGTACAATCCGCCGAACTCACGGCGCTCGCCAGTCTGTTCGTTAATTGCAATAATCGGTCTAGTTTGTCTTGCCATCTTCCTTCCTTTTGATAAGATTAATGTATTGATACCATTGGCCGGCGGTGTCAAAATTGAGGATCTCGCCATCAATAACGGAGCGCCACCCGCCTGAACTGCGCTCCACTAACTTGTAGCCCTCGTAGGTAAGAATCGCTATCATTTCTCAAACATCCCGTTGATTGCGTCGATCTGTTCCGAAATGGTCTCTCCAGCCGTGTCAAGCTCGCTCAACGCCTCGTCCATAACATCGATGTGGTCTTGCATAGAGTCTCCCGCGGCGCCGTACTGAAGACTCTCCGGCAAGTTGTCGTACGCCTCTTCCTCCTCATCCTTGCACCTCTCGATGACATCTTTCGATTCGTCGACCAAATCTTTTGCGCGACCGAGTTTTTCGACCGCCTCTCTCAATTCATTTCTTCTTTTTCTGTTCATCCTTCTTGGATTTAATCATTATACAAACGAGTGTCGCAACACTCAGCAGCAGAGGACACTCGAAACTCTGCCACGCATCATGAATCGCTATCAGCGACAACGCTGAAAGGAATACTGCCAATCTTCGCATTTTTGTGGTTATGTCTATATATGCAAATACAATGCCAATGCAGTCCGTCACACCTCCCTATAAGTTATTTTCTGAAGAAATTTGTCCAAGGATTCCTTGAAACTCTTCGGGGAACTCCACACGGCGATAGTGTCGCAGTCAGTATGACCGTTGCGCTTGTTGTAGATCACGACCTGCATCGCGTCTTCATATATATGAAACTTGATTATTGCATCACGCCTATATCTTACGCCAGCAATTATTACCTCTTCATTCGCAATGGCCTCGTACTCTCTACCAATGTATTCCACCCGAACTTTTGAGAATGTCGCCGAAGAATTAAGCATAGCATTTGCCGCCTTTTCCTCCGCTTCTTCCTTTTCCTTGGCGCTTACATAAAAAACCGAGTCGAAGAACTGAGGCCAGCCACCGACCATCAGTTTCGTGTTTGCTACCACCCTATATATCATGTCGGGAAAAATTTATAGGCCGTCATCCATTAATGGAAACGATGCTCCCGTCATCGAGTCCCTTTCGACGCTCTGCGCAGTTCTTTCCGCACCATCGACCGACATAGCCGCTGGTTGTATTAGAATAGTCGTGCTTGTCAGTCAGATACAAGTCTCGTCCGATTTTCACGCCTATAAGCGACCGATAACTCTGGAATACCGTTCCGTTCTCGAACTTGAGAATAAACTGGTTTGGCGCAACGCTATAGCCGTTGCGCGAAGTGGCGTTCTCGACGGAAACGAAACCGCCGAGCATCCGCATGATTTTTGATTTGCTGATTGTTTTCATTGTCAGTCCTCCTCTCTATAGTTGATTGTTACACCATTGTACCTTTTCTCGACCTCCTCGACCCATTCTGCAACACTCTTCGTGGCGCACACATTCACCTCAATCAATTCCTTGTCCTCAACGACGCCAGACCCGAGCCAGTCGCCATCGTCTTCTAGGAAAAGTTTCGCTTTATACACCTCGTAAATGGCGAAACTCGCATCATTCGGGTCGGGAGTATCGTTCCCATCGACCGCCCCGTCTCCAAGGGCGTATTCGCGACATTCGCCGAGGACCTCTTCAATGTTTTCGCTCCTCGTGTCAATACTATCGCAGAAGCTAAAACCCATATCTCCACAAACATTCCGATCTTTCGGGTAGCCCCACATTCGGTCGACATAAGCGACTTTCTTTATCATACCTCTTCCTACTATGGCGCGACCCTTAAATTTGACCTTTGCCATTGTTAGTCCCCCAATTTAAACTGTTCGTTGTATGCCTTGTTGATAGCCTCGTCAATGATGCTCTCGGCCTCTTCTTCGCTAGTCGCCTTGACAGTGAACTCGCGCTTGACCGTGTACTCGCCCTTCGGAATCGGCAACTCGTCGTCGAAGTCCAGAACGGACACATTTGCGGCGGTGCATTCCGACGAAGTCTTGTAGTATATCCGATTTTTGTCGCCCATCAAGACATCGACATGAATTCCGTCCACATCAGACCACAGCTTCGCCTTTGTTTCGTGACACCGCGTTCGGCACTCGGCTTTGTCCCACTCATATACCCACACTTCTTGTTGGCGAACTTGGTAGCCAAAGTCGGCCATCACCGAAACGGCATTTCTCTGTTCTGGCTTATAGATAAGTTTGTAATTCTGCGTGTTTATGAATTCAACGCAATCATCAACGCTTTGGAAGAAATTAACCTTCCACGATTCGATTTCGATAGTTCCGTTTGGAGTCTGGAGAAGATATGCGATCATAGGGTTTTTACCCGTGCGACCGAAAGTTCCCCAGGCGATAATTTTCACTGCGGTAATTTTTCCGTTAAGTTGAAGATACAATTTCTTCGAGATCGGAATCACAGGAATGTAATCTGTTAATCGTGTAGCGTAGTCGCCGATAAATGGAAAGTTTGCCATAATTGTTGTTGTTTTTAGTCTAAGTCGTAAGATGTGTCGCAAGCGTGACATGTAATGTCTCCTTTCTGGTCGGCCGTCAAGAACCCGGCCTCCTCCATATCGTCAATAAGCGCAAGGAATTTCTGCCACGCCTCGTCTCCCTCTTTCGTAAGCGGGCAATTCCAATAGTCTTCAATGATTTTTGGGGTGTCTCCATTCCACTCCACATCCTCCCATCTCTCTTCCCCGTAATCCTGTGGTTTTCCGTATCTCCTCGGGTCTAGTTTCGGGAACGGTTTCCAAATGTGGATACCTTCAGGCAACCCGAAATACTTGTGAAGGATGTCTGCGAAAGTTTTCATAAATTCTCGATGTTAAAATAGAAACTCATAGTAAAGATTCCATCGGAGTACAACTTGGAATCGTCGAACTCAATCACGAGAGCGTCGTCTCCAGTGTCCTCGTTGGACTTCTTGACATAATTGAAGAACTCTTCGAGGTCTTCCTTGCTCGCTTTGCGCGTAACCTGTTCGAATGCCACGGTGTTGTCACCGAACATCCAGCGAGCCTCCCACAAGTGGAATCTCCGATAGAACGCACTCTTGTAGTGCGCCCCACGAGAGTCCACTACGGACGAACTAGTGTCTCCAAGTCCATCGTAAAACCAATCGGACGAGATGTTCTTCTCGTCAATGGGAGCGATAACCTTTTTCATGATCAGATGAGTTTGAGCGACTGTACCAATACCTCGTAGATTGTGCGGTCGTTCCCGTCCGAATCGACATATCGCTGCATACGCACCCTTCCAGTCAGATGCACTCCAACGCCGCGTTCAAGTTTCTCTGCGTCGGGCGCTGTGGAAGACCAGGCCGAGCAGTTATGCCACGTCGTTTCCACGATGGGAACTCCGTCCTTGCTATTATAAATATAGTCCGTTGCCACGGAGAACCGAGTCACCGACTGGTCTCCGACAGTCTGCGTCCTCGCATTGCCAACAATGCCTCGCAGTTCAATTCTGTTCAGTTGTTCCATATTACCTCCTATCTTAAATCGAAACCGAATTGCGCCCAATCTTCGATGATGTAGAAATAGTCATCCGACACCACCGAGTACCAGCCGTTCTGCTCGCTGTGCTTTTCAAGGAAAGCCTTTTTGTCCTCGTCGGTAGGGTCTACGAGAACCTCGACCTGCTCGTAGTCTTCGCTGACTGCGACAACATACTCGCCCGGCTCGTCGTCCCCATCATACAGACCCCATGTCTTGGAGTCAATCTCTCTTTCTATTGCGGCCTTAAGGTCTTCATAGATAGACCAGTCGCTTCTTACCTTTGCCATAGCATTTTCCTTTCTCGATTCACTACGGAAGCAAGGCCGACGCATCTGGCCGGCCGTGCGTTCCGTACTGCCTCACATTCTAGTCGTCGATGATGTTCTTGATGTTGATGACCTGCCGATGCACATACACCAAGCGGTTGTTCTCAATCCGATAGCCGAGATTGTAGAGGTACTTGATGATCTCCCTCGGCTGGAAATCGTCAAGGGATGACCTTTTCTTCGCGGGAACAGCGTCGGAAGCGGCCGGCTCGGCAACTTCGTTGCTCGCCTCCCCGTTGCGCGTCCATCCCTGTTCGCTGAACTTCTGCTCGATTGCACGAGTAGAGCGATTAAACATACGGGCGATCTCCTCATAAGTGGCGCCCTGCCTTCTGAGCTGACGCATCTCGTCGAGCTCCTGCTGTGTGTACCTTTTGTTGTTCATTTTTCAGTACATTTTTTGGGTTAAACTTATTTATACCATTCGATGACCTCGGACACGACCTCCAACACCTCACCGAATTTGAGGTCCGGATATCTGTACGACAGGTCATTGGCTACATCCATTATGTCCGCCTCCGGATAATTCATCAGATAGGCGTCCACATCCTCGTACAATTCGTCGAACTGCTCCTCTCTGCGCTCGCTCTTCGTCTTCCCGTTGTCATCCACCTCCGTTGCATCGACCTCCTCTTTCGGAGCAGCGGTCGCAACGGTTGTTACGGGCGCCACCGCCGTTTTCGGCTGTGCCTTCGCGCTCGGAGAAGACCAAACCTTTCCGAACCCGTAGTAGTCGAACTGCGACCCGGCGCCAAACGCCTTGCCGCCACCATAAGCGCCGTATAATTTCGGATACTTGCCGTACATTTCGTCCACGAACTCGTGCGGATACACATCGAGGACATTCTCGACTATCCAATCGACGAACGCAAGGCAGTTCTCCAGCTCGCTGAACACCGTTACCTCCTCCTCCGTGTGCGGTCTGTAGTATCCGCAACTCATATTCACGCAACTCACCTTCAGCCCGTTCTCCTTCAGCGTCATCACATCCGTCATCAAGCCGTGCTGTTCCTTGTATCCGAACCGCTCGGGGTGGATTGCCTCAATGAAATCCTTGCTGCACAACTCCGTGTAGCTCGCATCCGTGATAAGGTCGTGACCGCCCTTGCGGTCGCACTGAATCACCCATCGGCAATCACTGAAGAACGCCATGTCCGCCTCCGAACTGCCGACACAGCCGACCTCCTCGCCGACGAAGAACGCACACTTGAACACCCCGTGTTTCTTGAGGCTGTTCAACGCAACCCAGATGCCGTTCTTGTCATCCGCACCCAAACCCCTCATCTCCATCTTGCTCCCGCTGAACCCGTACAGCTTGCCGTTCAGATTGAACACCTGGAAGTCCTTCTCGTGCGGATCCTGCACTTGGTCCATATGAGCCACGACGCAAGGATAAGTCGGACTATTCCCTCTCGTCACATACACATTCCCAATCTTGTCCTGCACGACCATCGCGTCGGAAACATTTTCGCGCACCCAGTCCTTGATGAACTTGCGCATCTTCTTCTCTTTGCCGCTCGGAGAAGAAATCCTATACATTTGTTTCAACAGTTCCATAATTAGACCTCCTCGTAAATTTCAGTTTCTTCGTTAAACTTCACTCTTTCTTCGATAATGAGACCCATGAGAGCCGCACGGCTGATGGTCGTCCGACGGCCGAAGTCGTCCACATACTCCGTGACGGCATCCTCGTCCTCGAAATACTCGTCATCGTACTCGGCATAAGTCCAGTGGTCTTCCTTGTACCGCTTCTCCGCCTCATATCTACAGCCATCGCAGCAGTAGTCTTCGCCCGTAATGTCGGAATGATACCCGTTGTCCGGGAGGTAATACTCGTCGCACTCTTCGCAACGGCACACATCATCATAATGATGATACTCACACTCGCAAGAAACATAGACGAAATCATCCATTCTATCCTCGTCGCAAGTGTACTCCCTCCCACGATAATACACCGTCCGGACATCATTGCGCGTGTTGCAATCGTGCCACGAGTCGTAGTTCGTCGACCTCAACATAGCCGTCCGTCGTTGCGAGGTCGGCGTCGTAATCGTATCCGTCGTCATTGTACGCCCTACCCGTTCCGGTGTTCAAGAACTTGAACGAGTCCATATAAGAACACACATCCCCGTCGACGGCAGTACATTCTATCCACATATCGCACCGCAGCGATGTTCCGTCATTGAGGACGAACGAGTGACCGCTGTGGCAGTCCGCCCCGACCTTCTTGTAGCCGTCAATCTCGCCGGCCTGAATCAGCGCATCCACAAGACAGCGTTTCAGCACATCCTCGCAGTCCGTCGAATACTGACGCTCGGCAAGACGGAGGACGCGATTAGACCCGTCCAGCAGATGACACTCCGTGAAGATGACGCACCGAGCGATGATATAATCATCCTTGTCGGTCAGATACGCCGCCTTCGCCTTCACATAATCCTCGTAGAACTCGTAGTTCCCCTCGCCGACCATACAACTG
>JAEIGA010000319.1_pt1 | contig 70762 bp, 63 predicted proteins | sample 9270691 | NCBI WGS metagenome assembly JAEIGA01 (sample SAMN17057246, study PRJNA624740) | gut metagenome | biome: biome; isolation source: fecal sample | host: Bos grunniens | place: China: Xizang | collected 2019 | reverse complement strand
GGTCATTGCGATACGAGCTGCCTCGATCTGATTGGAAGTGATCCAGGCGGGTTCAAGAGCAACAAGACCGAAGGAACCGTTGGTAATTGTGTTACCACGAAGTGCCTTACCCTTAAGTCTGCCGCGCTGAACGCGTCTGAACTTAACTCTCTTCGGCATTAACATTATTTATTGCCCTCCTCGTTGTTTCTTCTCTGGCCGCGATAGCCACCGCGTCCACCGTCTCTGCGACGGTTGTCGTTGTTTCTTCTCTGACGTCTGTCAGGACGCTCGGATCTGCCCTGAGCTGCATTCTCGTTGAATACTTCGCCCTTGTAGATCCAAACCTTAACACCGATCTTACCGTAGGTGGTGTTTGCCTCCCAGAAACCGTAGTCAATGTCTGCACGGAGTGTCTGAAGAGGAATAGTACCCTCGTGGTAATGCTCGGTACGAGCGATTTCTGCACCGCCAAGACGGCCTGCGCAGGAAACCTTGATACCCTTAACGCCAAGACGCATTGCTCTGCCGATAGCGAGCTTCATAGCGCGGCGGAAGGAAACTCTCTTTTCAAGCTGCGCTGCGATAGACTCAGCAACGAGCTGTGCGTTAACGTCGGGATTCTTGATCTCGATAACGTTAACTACTACGGGGCGGCCAACCATTGCCTCGAGCTCTGCACGAAGCTTCTCGATCTCTGCGCCGTGGAAGCCGATTACAACACCGGGCTTCGCGCACTGAATGAATACTCTTACGCGAGCAGCGTCACGCTCGATCTCGATTCTGGGAACGCCGGCGCCCTGGAGCTTCGCCTTAACATACTCTCTGATGTTATAGTCGGAAACTATAGTGTCACCGAATGTCTTGTCGGATACGAACCATCTGGAGTCCCAGTTCTTGATTACGCCGACTCTAAGACCATGAGGATTTACCTTCTGTCCCATCTTAGCCTACCTCCTTCTCTTTTACTACAAGTGTAACATGGCTGGTTCTCTTAAGAATCTGGAATGCTCTTCCCTGCGCTCTGGGCTGTACTCTCTTAAGAGTAGGACCGGGGCATACGAAGCACTCGGAAACGTAGAGGTTACCTGCGTCCATGTTAAAGTTGTGCTCTGCGTTTGCAACAGCGCTCTTAAGAAGCTTTACAAGCTGCTCTGCGGCGATCTTGTTGGTGTTCTTGAGGATTGCCATTGCGGTATCGGTATCCTTGCCTCTGATGAGGTCAAGAACGATCTTCACCTTGCGGGGAGAGATTCTTACATATTTAAGATGTGCTTTTGCTTCCATTCTGTAATGTCCTCCTCTCGCTTACTTTCCGTTATTGGATGTCTTTGAACCCGCGTGGCCCTTAAAGGTACGGGTAAGTGCGAATTCACCAAGCTTGTGACCTACCATGTCCTCGGTAACGTATACCGGAACGTGCTTTCTGCCATCGTGTACTGCGATGGTGTGTCCAATGAACTCGGGGAATATCGTAGAAGAACGGGACCAGGTCTTGATAACCTTCTTCTCATTCTTTTCATTCATAGCCTCGATACGATTGAAGAGCTTCTCTTCAACGTAGGGTGCTTTCTTTAAGCTTCTACTCATCGTTATTCTCCTTGTTCAGATTACTTTGCATTTCTGCGCTTGATGATGAACTTGTTGGTTCTTGCCTTCTTGTTTCTCGTCTTATATCCGAGAGCGGGCTTGCCCCAAGGAGTTACAGGACCGGGACGGCCAACAGGGGACTTACCCTCACCACCACCGTGGGGGTGATCGCAGGGGTTCATTACGGAACCGCGGACGGTAGGACGAATACCCTTGTGACGAGTCTTACCAGCCTTACCAAGCTTGATGGTCTCGTGCTCAAGGTTACCAACCTGTCCGATAGTAGCCTTACAGTCAAGACGAACTATACGAACCTCACCGGAGGGAAGTCTTACCTGAGCGGTGCCGTTCTCCTTAGCCATAAGCTGAGCGAATGCGCCTGCGGAGCGAACGAGCTGAGCGCCCTTGCCGGGATAGAGCTCGATGTTGTGAATGATAGTACCAACGGGAATTGCAGAAATGGGAAGCACGTTACCGGGCTTGATGTCAGCGCCGGCGCCTGCGGATACTACGTCGCCGTCGGTAAGACCTACGGGAGCGATGATGTAGCTCTTCTTGCCCTCGTCGTTCTCAAGAAGCGCGATGTAAGCGGTTCTGTTAGGATCGTACTCAATACCGATAACCTTAGCGTCGCCCTCTACGTTTCTCTTGAAGTCAACGAGTCTGTACTTCTGCTTGTTTCCACCGCCGTGATGACGAACGGTGATCTTGCCGTAGCTGTTTCTGCCGGCATTCTTCTTCTTTTTAACAATCAGGCTCTTCTCGGGGGAGAACTTAGTAACCTCGTCGAAGGAGGGGCTGATCATATTTCTACGCGACGGAGTAGTCGGCTTATATCTCATTGTTGCCATTTTAACTTTTCCTCCTGTCTTAGTTCATGCTATCGAAGAAAGCGATAGGAGCGGAGTCCTCGGAAAGAGTAACGATTGCCTTCTTCCACTCGGAGGTGTAACCGAAGTGCACGCCGTATCTCTTGGGCTTCTTCTTCATGTTAATTACGTTGACCTTTACAACCTTGGTCTTCTTGAACATAGTCTCAACAGCGTTTGCAATCTCAGCCTTGGTAGCGTTCTTCTGAACCTCAAAGCTGTAAACCTTCGCGCCTACACCGTCCATGCTCTTCTCGGTGATAAGAGGTCTTACAATGATATCTGCAACCGATTTCATCTTGCATATACCTCCTCAATCTTCGCTACTGCATCCTTTGCTACGATGAGAGTATCGCAGTTGAGAATGTCGTAGACGTTAATGGTGTTCCACTGAGTAGTCTTAACACCCTCGATGTTTGCACAGCTCTTGATAACGAAGTCGTTAACCTCGGGAAGCACGATAAGGGTCTTCCTTGCGGCGCCGACTGCGTTGAGCATAGCAACCATGGTCTTGGTCTTGTACTCTGCGGTGGTGATGTTGTCGATAACGATAAGCTCATTGCCCACTACCTTAGAGGAGAGAGCGCTGAACATAGCGGTTCTCTTAACGGACTTGGAAAGAGAAACGCGATAGCTGCGGGGCTTGGGACCAAGCGCTACGCCGCCGTGTGTCCACTGAGGAGCTCTGGTGCTACCCTGTCTTGCGTGACCGGTGCCCTTCTGCTTCCAGGGCTTTCTTCCGCCACCGGATACTTCGGTACGGGTGAGAGTGGACTGTGTGCCCTGTCTCTGATTCATAAGGTACGCTCTTACTGCGGTGTGGAGGACTGCTTCGTTTACAGATGCGCCGAACACCTTATCCGAGAGAGTAAGCTCGCCGACTACCTCGCCGGTCATATTCACTACGTTAATATTAGGCATTACTGTTTCCTCCTTCCTTATGCTTTAACCGAGTCGCGAATGAACACGATGCCGCCCTTTGCTCCGGGAACAGCGCCCTTCACCGCGATGATATTCTTTTCTGCATCAACCTTAACTGCTACAAGGTTGAGAATGGTAACCTGCTCGTTACCGTACTGTCCAGCCATCTTCTTGTTCTTGAAAACGCGAGAGGGAGTGGAGTTAGCGCCCATAGAGCCGCACTGGCGGTGTACGGGGCCTGTACCGTGGGTCATACGGAGAATGTGGTGTCCCCATCTCTTAACACAGCCCGAGTATCCGCGTCCCTTTGTGATACCTGTGATGTCGACCTTCTCGCCTGCGGCGAAGGTATCGACTGTTACCACGGAACCTGCCTCAAGTCCTGTGCAGTCAGCGAGTCTGAACTCCTTGACGTGTCTTTTGGGGGTAACGCCAGCCTTCTCGAAGTGACCAAGCTGCGCCTTATTGACGTTCTTCTTGGATACGTCCTCAAAAGCAAGCTGAACTGCTTCGTAGCCGTCGTTCTCAACGGTCTTCTTCTGTACTACCACGCAGGGGCCTGCTTCAATCAGGGTTACGGGTACTACGTTGCCTTTTTCGTCGAAGATCTGGGTCATTCCCAGCTTCTTGCCGATAATTCCTTTTTTCATTTTTCCTCCTATCAGGTTATTGGTTGACGGTCTTGAATTTTCCCTTTCGGGAACCGCCAACGTGACCACGAGGTCGTGGTTTTTCGGAGTCGCAAGCCTCCGAAGGGATTTGAAGCTCCCTTAGTGTGGGTTATTACGCCTTGATTTCGATCTCAACGCCTGCGGGAAGCTCGATGCTCATAAGAGCCTCAACGGTCTTCGCCTGGGGGTCAAGAATGTCAACGAGACGCTTGTGTGTGCGCATTTCAAACTGCTCACGGCTGTCCTTGTACTTGTGAACCGCTCTGAGAATGGTAACAATCTCTTTGTCGGTAGGAAGCGGAATAGGACCGCTGACCTTGCTTCCGTTTCTCTTAGCAACCTCTACAACCTTCTGTGCTGCGGCATCGATGATTGTGGAATCGTAGCTCTTGAGTCTCACTCTGATTTTGGTCTGTGCCATTTTGTTTGTCCTCCTTGTCAGTATCGTGCTTAATACCAATTTAAGAAGGGCGATGAGGTTTCACACCGCGCCGAGTGTATCAAACACACCCTTACAAAATCAGTTCGCTAAACCTACCGCAGAGGATTATACGAACCGACTAAAACGCGGAGATGCCTGTGGCATACTCTTGCTTCGCCCGGTTAAATATCGGACATACTCCACGGAAATTCCCTACCTCAAAGGGTAGCCACCTCCCGCTTCAACGCATATCAAGCCTATATATTATACATTAAAAGATATTAAAAATCAATACTTTTCTAAAAGTTTTTTAAAAAAATATTCATAAAGTTTTGATGATTTTTTAAACGAAAATTTGTTAATATTGCACAACGGTTTTTCGCCCCATTTTCGCTCGTTTGACCGCCTTTTATTCTGCCTCAGGAAAAATATTTTGTGTTTTTTTCAATAAATTGATATTTATTTACAATTTGTTCATAATTTTAGTGTACAATTATTCCATACGCGCGTGCGTATTAATATAAATGAAGGAAACTTTCGCTCAATGAACAGAAATTCCAAAAGACTCGGGGCATATATCGTCATAGCGCTGGTTATTCTGGCGGCGGCAGTCGGTCTGAAATGCGCGGCGTGCCTCAGGGATCTTGACTATAAATACGGTTATTTTGACTCAAAGGGGCTTATCAGCGCGGCGAATATTCTTATCGCCTCGGGCTTCGGCGTTATGCTCAGCTATGCCGTTGTCGGCTGCAGATGCAGTCTGAAGCCCTCCTTTTCCTCCCCTGCAACCTACATTCCCACGGGTATTGTCGGAGCGGCAGAGCTTTTCCTTTCGGTGAGGACGCTGACCTCTGTCAGGGACTTGACAGGCTCAGGAAGCCCGCTCCCTGCGGTTATAGCTACGCTCGCGGGGCTTCTCGGGCTTTTATCGATAGCTCACTTCTTCCTCAACGCCGCGCTCACCGAGAGCAAAACCGAGCTCAGAGCCTATTTCGCTCTTGCTACGGTGCTGTTTTTCGCAGTCTATTCCGCAGTGCTCTACTTCTCCACCGACGAAGCAATTAATACCCCTATCAAGGTAACGAGCCAGATGGCGTTCCTTTTCTCCTCCCTGTTCTTCCTCTACGAGGCGCGCATATCGCTCGGACGCGAGCTCTGGCGAGGATACGCGGTATTCGGACTTTTCGCTATGCTTCTGTGCGCTTACGCGTCAATACCCAACCTTCTGGTGTACTTCATCAGGGGCGAGGTCCTATCACTCAATATCGAAGAGAGCGTTCTGCTTCTTTCCTTATTTATATTTATAGCGTCAAGGCTGATTCTCACCGCATCGCTCCCCGAGGACAAGGAAAACCGCACTCTCACAGCGCTAAGGGAGCGCGCGGAGCTCTCGGAGAGGAGCGCCCGCGAGATAGAAAGACAGTACGACGAGGCGTACGCAGTGCAGATGACTATCGACGATATGATACCCGCGGAGGATATGCCAAAGGCGCACGAGGAGCTCGCCGACGAGTTCGAGCTTCCATTGGAGGATTTGCCCGAGACGGTGTTCGTCACCGAGGATTTCGACGAGGACGACGGACAGATTGAGCTCATTCCCGACGTGTTTGACGTTGCTATGGCAGAGCTTCACGGCGAAAGAGAGGATATATCCGAAAATACCGACGTTGCAGAGCAGACGGAGCTCTTTGGCGATTGGGGCGAGGATGAGGTTATATGAAAAGGATACTTGTAATTGACGGAAACAGCATTATAAATCGCGCCTTCTACGGAGTGAAGCCACTCACTACCAAGAGCGGCAAATTCACCAACGCGATATACGGTATGATAAATATTATATCAAGGCAGCTTGACGCGGTTAAGCCGGATTATGCGGCAGTCGCCTTTGACCTGAAGCATCCTACCTTCCGCCACGAGCTGTACCCCGAGTACAAGGCGGGAAGGCACGCCACCCCCGAGGAGCTGAAAAGCCAATTTCCTGACGCCAAGGAATGCCTGAAGCTTATGGGAATATCCGTCCTTGAGCTTCCCGGCTGGGAGGCGGACGACATTCAGGGCACGGTTGCGAAGTGGGCGCACAGCTGCCCCGACACGAAAAGCTACGTTCTGTCGGGTGACAGAGACCTTCTGCAGCTTATAGACGAGAGAGTGAGTGTGCTTCTGGTTACAAATCAGGATACGCTGACTATGGGCGAGGCTGAGTTTTCGGAAAAGTACGGAATTTCCGCGTCACAGTTTGTCGATATGAAGGCTCTGATGGGCGACAGCTCGGACAACATACCCGGTGTCGCAGGAATTGGCGAAAAGACCGCCGCCACGCTTATCGGTGCTTTCGGCTCGCTTGAGGGAATCTACGAGAACATTGACAGCCCTACTATAAAAAAAGGTGTCAGAGAAAAGCTCATCCTGGGCAAGGATAACGCCTTCCTGTCGAGGACTCTCGCGAAAATAGACACAGATGCCCCCCTTGGGCTCACCCTCGAGGATATACGCTACAAGGGACCCGACAAAGCGGGGCTCTATCGGAAGTTCACCGAGCTTGAGCTTAATTCATTTATCACGAAGTTCCACCTTGACGCGCCCGACACAACTGATGAATGTAAAGATACGTTTACACAGGACGACGCGCCGGAATATACAGAGGCAACCGCCGCCGAGCTTGAAAAGCTTGACACGGGTAGGCTGTCTATCTCAATTTCCGAGGACAAGACGGTTTATCTGAGCACGGGAGGAGGCAACTATATCTACAAGGGAGAGCTTTCTGCTCTTTCGGGTGTTATAAGCGGCAAGGAGCTTATCACCTACGACGCCAAGGCTGTGTATCACACGCTCGCGGACGCGGGGATTGACCTATCCTGTGTCACGTTTCTTGACCTTTTGATGTACGAGTACGCTATTAATCCCGGCGGAGGTATGGCGGGTATTCCCTCGCTATCTTCTATGTTCCTTGGCAGGACGGTCACGGCGGGCGCTCCCGCGACGCATCTGTACTCAGAGCTGGAGCAGGCGCTTCTTCGGAAAGTCAAGGCTGACGGGCTGGAGAAAATCCTTTTCGACATTGAGCTGCCTCTTATCAGAGTTCTTGCTGAGTGCGAGAGAGTCGGCTTCAAGATTAACAGGCGCGGTATAGACGAGTTTGGCGTGGCGCTTGGAATCGTGGCGGACGAGCTTGCCGAGAGCATATACGAGCAGGCGGGAGAGGTCTTCAATATCAATTCGCCAAAGCAGCTTGGTGAGATTCTTTTCGGCAAGCTCGGACTCGGCGCTTGGATGAAAAAAGGAAAGAACGGCTACCACACTGACGCGCAGACGCTTGAGGAGCTTCGCCAGGAATCCCCGATTATCGACGATATTCTCGAATACCGACAGGTGATGAAGCTGAAGGGCACATACACGACAGCCCTGACATCTGTCGCTGACGAGTGTGATAGAATACACACAGACTTCAAGCAGGCGCAGACTGCGACGGGCAGACTTTCGAGCGCTGAGCCCAACCTGCAGAATATACCAATAAGGACCAAGATGGGCAGAGAGCTCAGGCGCTTCTTCATATCCGAAGAGGGATATACTCTCATTGACGCGGACTACTCGCAGATTGAGCTACGCCTTCTCGCTCACATTTCGGGCGACTATACTATGACCGAGGCGTTCAAGTCGGGCGAGGACATTCACAGAAAGACCGCCGCGGCGGTTTTCAACGTGCCCGAGGAGTTCGTCACCGAGGAAATGAGAAAAAAGGCGAAGGCTGTCAACTTCGGCATAGTCTACGGCATCGGCGGCTACTCGCTCTCGAAGGATATTGGCACAACCGTTGCCGAGGCGTCAAGCTATATCAAGAGCTATCTTATGAATTACCCGGACGTCGACAGATACCTTGACGCCGTGGTCAAGGAGGCGGAGGAGCTCGGATACACCACAACTATGCTCGGCAGACGAAGATATATTCCCGAGCTGAAGGCGGCGAAGGCGCCCCTCAGAGCTTTCGGAAAGCGAGTCGCGATGAACGCGCCGATACAGGGTGCGGCGGCTGATATCATGAAGCTGGCTATGATTAAGGTATACCAAGCCCTCGATAGAGAATGTCCCTCTGCTAGAATAGTTATGCAGGTGCACGACGAGCTGGTTATCGAGGTGAAGGACGAGGACGTCGAGCTGTGCCGAGCTATCGTCAGGCGCGAAATGGAAAACGCCGTCACCCTTTCCGTGCCGCTGACGGTTGACGTGACGAGCGGAAAGAATTGGCTGGAGCAGTCCTAGACGCCACCGACCCTGATATATAGAAAAGGAGAGATACCGTGACAGTACGGTATCTCTCTTCATTTTTGGGGAATTTTCAAAAAATAGATTATAATCCAATTACCTGATAATCAGCTTTCTTGGGCGGTTTTTAATCTCGCCATCCTCAGCGAATACCTCCTCAGTGAGCGAGTTGTCCGCCGCTATTTCTATCGGCGACGAGTGGAAGCGCTTGGCTATATCAAAGAGCGTTTCGTCCTCTGTGGGATAATAGACGGTTATCGCGTTTTCTTCCCTTTCGAACACCTCGTCATTGAAGCTTGAGGATGCTAGTCTTTTCATTTTTCTCTTTCCAAGAAGGGTTATATCAGCGTCAAGCCTCGCGCCAAGCTCGGCATAGTCAGAATTTGCATCGCAGGTGAAGGAAGAAACCACAAGAGCGCACTCAACCTTGGTATCAGCGGGTATATGACAATCTAACTTTACATTTTGTTCGAATGGCAGGTCGTACTTGATGCCGCAGTAAGTGAGCTCTCCCTCCTCGTTAATTTGACACGATATGCCACTAAATCGCACATCACCCGATATTTTCACCGCGCCGTCACGGGCTGTAGCCTCGGCGAGCCTCGGCGATGCTGTGAGGTATACCGCGTTTCTCATATTCTCACAGCCAATCTCGGATACAGCAACGTTGCCTGACAAGTCGGACGTATGGTGGCGTGTCGCGATATGCTCAAGATAGGTGAAATCCTCGTACTCGTTTTCCGTACCTCTTTTTCTGTTGAAGGTATCGGTGGGTATGCTGTGAGTTGCATTGGCGAGTGCCCTCACCCTAGACTCACAAATCACAGAACAGCTGAGAATAACTCCGTCCTCAGTAGGGTCAACGCTCACCTTGTGCGAGGTAACGGTTACTGTGGGTATCACTGACTTTCCATCAGTTAAGCCATTGAGCTCAATCTTCTCTGTGAAGGGAATCTGCTTCTTGTAGCACTGAGCGCACTCGCCCTCGGGCTTAACCAGAGCCGAGAGCTCCATCACACCCTTGAGTGAGCAGCTACCCTCCTCAACCTCAACGTCCTCGACCCTCGCCACACAGTCCGACGAAAGCAGAGTTACCTCGTCGGAGATAACGCCGTCAAGCCTCGCCAGCTCCTCGGCATATTCCCTTTCCTTAGGCTCTGAGTATATGCTGTAAGCGATCCTCGCCTCCCCCGTCTTAACCTCCGCCCCGACGTCGGTTATCGCGTCACCATCGATATTCAGGCTGTCGCACTCGGTCAGGTGCACGTCGCTGACAAGCTGGGCTCGCGCAGATAGCCGTCTTGGGCCTGTGAGTCTTATTGACACTCCGGATATGCCCGTTCTGATGTCGGTCCCCATCGCGCTCTCGCCCCGAGTTTTCATAGCGAGCTCATAGTCGGTTGTGAAGGCGCAGGATGTCAGGTTATTTTCACTGTCAAGGTAGACCACCTCATACTCAACAATCCCCGAAAACTCCGCGCTATCTCCGTCTATAAATCCCATCGAGGACGGTACCGGACGCGCCTTGATAAGCAATATCCGCTTGACATCGGTATTATAATCCGGGAGCGTATAATCCCCACAGCTTTCGCTAAGCACGCCCGAGGCTCCCCTCTCGGCAAGATATTCCTTTTCCTTTTCAATATTCATACAAATTCACCTCCAAAAATACTTTCGATAAAGTCTATGTGAGGTGAAGGGAAAATATGACTGAGAAAAACCGACCTTGCCCCTCGCCTTCTCTACCGATTGCCCGAGAGCCACGAAAAGCCCGCGCCGATAAGCGAAGGGAACGATTAAAATTAAAAAACACCGCTCGGGCTATAAGCCGCAGTTAAGCCCCTGCCCCACCTATTAAAAAAGTACCGCCAGGGCTGTCCGTGACGGTACTTTTTCTTTGTTTTCTACTATTTTCAGTCGATGCCCATGCTTTCCATAAGCCTCTTGTTAAATTCCTTGGCGGTGTTGTAGCCCATTCTTTTCTGACGGTTGTTCATCGCCGCAACCTCAATAACAACGGATATATTTCTACCCGGGCTGACAGGCAGAACTATGCTGGGAACCTGGATGCCGAGTATCTCTGTCGTCTGCTCGTCAAGTCCGAGGCGGTCGTACATCTTTCCCGTTTCCCAGGGCTCGAGGTTGATAACCAGGTCAATCTTCTCGGTTTCCTTAACCGAGCCCATACCAAACAGTCTGCGCACGTCGACTATGCCTATTCCGCGAAGCTCAACGTAGTGGCGGATAATCTCGGGCGCGCGTCCGACAAGGCTCGTTGCTGAAACGCGCTTTATTTCAACCGCGTCGTCTGCTATAAGACGGTGACCGCGCTTAATAAGCTCTATCGCGGTTTCGCTCTTTCCTACGCCCGAGTCACCGAGCAGGAGAATACCCTCGCCGTATACCTCGACGAGAACGCCGTGGCGAGTGATTCTCGGTCCGAGCTCCACGTTGAGATATGCGATAAGCGCCGCCATGAAGTCGGAGGTGCGCTGTGAGGTTCTGAGAAGCGGAACTCTGTATTTCTCAGCGAGCATTTCCGCGTCCTTTCCGAGCTCTATTGAGGTCGTCACTATAACTCCGACGGGCGAGGAACGGAAAAAGTCCTCCAGCCTGCGCGAGCGCTCCTCGGGGTCAAGTTGATTGAGAAACAGATGTTCAACCTTGCCGATAATCTGAATTCGCGCCTGCTCATAGTGATCGTAGAAGCCGACCATCTGAAGACCCGGGCGATTGACGCGGCTGCAGTTGACCATCACGTTCTCGGGCAGGTCGGGCAGGTATATCACCTCGAGCTTGAACTGATCTATTATCTTGGACATACTGACAGTATAAATATCTTCCATAATTCCTTCCTCTCAGTCGGGTTTTATTTGATTTTAGCACAATCGCGCCCCAAATGCAAGAAGCAAGTAAAAGTTTTCGGGGGTATACTTGATTTATTAACAATATTTTGATAAAATATATGCGACCCAACACACAGGCACAAGACATATCAGAAATCCGAGGTAATTATGAAAAGGGCTGTATCCTTATTTCTTCTGTTAGCTATCCTTTTATCCCTGCTCGTCGGCTGTAAGGAGAAATATCCCGAGATAGAAAGCACGGACAAGGAGGCTACGGTTGTAGCCAGACTTTCCGTTGGCGAAAACGAATATGAGCTGAGATACGAGCTGTATCGCGCGCTCTTTCTCACCTACAAAAGCGAGATTGACGGCGGCGACCCTACCGTCTGGTACGGCGAAGAAAAGGAAAAATATATCAAAGAGATAAGGGAAATAATATTCGGTAGGGCGGCGGAAATTTTCGCAATTTTTGAGCTTTCGAAGCGGATTGGCATTGACCCCTACTCGAAGGATATAGAGAAGAAAATCGAACAGATGATTGAAATAAGCGTCGAGGGTGGCGTCTTTGATAACAAGGAATTCGCGGGCTTCGGCGGCGACTACGACGAGTATCTTGACTCGCTTGCCGACCTCTATCACAACTATTCGACCTCGGTGCTTCTTCTCAGGCATGAGCTTCTCAGAGCGGAGCTTGACAGGCATTATATAGGAGCTATAACCCCCGAGGAAATAGCGAGCGGCTCGCTTAGTAACGGCGCTATAAAATACGACAGAGAGATTATAAGGAATTTCTACAACTCCGACGACTGTGCGAGGGTGCTTATCACCTATGTTCAGGATAACACGGGCTCGGGCGCCAAGGGAAGAGCCGAGTCGATAAGGCTAGAAGCGCTCGATGCGGCAGAATGGGGTGAGAGTGAGGTTCGCGCTCTGTTCATCGACCGCGGCTCACCTGCAGCGTCGGGCGAGCTGATAATGGGAGTGCTCGTTGCCGAGCACAGCCTATCCTACGACTACACGGAGCTTGCCGAGGCGGCTCTTCTGCTCGAGGTGGGCGGAGTGAGCGAGGTCATCACAACCTATTCCGCGAGTGACGGAGTGCGCTATCAGGTTATATACAGAGCCGAAAAAACCGACGAGTTTTTCGACGAGTGCTATATAGAGATTGTCCGCTCGTACCTCTACGATGCTGTCGGCGGAATGATAGAGCTCGTTGCAGATCAGCTTAAGGCGAGCGCAACCCTGACACAAGCGGGAGAACAAATAGTACACTCGGAGATAAAAATGTGATGCTTAGACCAAGAAAGATAAAAGACAGATTTCTCTCAAGCGACACTCCCGAGAATGACACGGGTACGGTTTTGTTATCCTTTGATACGGTTATCAAAACGCTCTGCCGCTTCGTACGCGAGGACCTTGACGGGAGCGTGCTGGCGGACTATGACAAGATACCCGAGGGCGCAGTCTTCCTCTCGGTGACACAGCTCGCATATGCCCTAAGGCTCATAGTGTCAGCCCTTCCAAGAAAGGAGATACTGAATATAACCTTCAGCTTCACCGAGGACGACTTTTCGATTTCCTTTGACGGTATGCTGGTGTTTTCCACCGACTCAAAGGAGCAGCTCTACACAGCAGGAAGGAAAGCGGGGTTTCGTGTGAATTTCACAGATACAGGACTTATCCTCTCTGCCAGAAGAGAGGCATATATCCCCTCGAAGCTGTATCAGGGCGAAAGAGAGGACCTTATACTCATTCTTCGCGCTGTGTTCTTCGGCTGACTTATGTAAACCTAGATTTACATATATTTATTCGCGCTTCCCGCTCTTTTTGGGTGGGAAGCCTTTTTATTTTTAATTTGTTTTTTTAAAAAACGAACACGTCTTCCGCCATTTTTTGTAACACATATATCCGCCACAAGGTTTAACAATAATAAAGGACGGCTTTAATCAAAAAGCGGTTTATAGGAAGGATGTGTCAGAAAATGAAGAAATATACAAGGATTTTGGCGGCTTTGGTATTGCCCCTTCTGCTCTTTTTCTCCACGGGTACTCCCACGCACGCGACGTATAATAGAGGCTCAGCTCTTGACACGCGAGTATCATCAAGGATATGGGAGCTGATTTTTGGCGATGCCATTGACGCGAGCGAGAGCGAGCAGCTGTGTCTTATCCCGGGTGGAGATATTTTCGGGGTGAGAATATCCGAGGGAAAGGTCACGGTGATCGAGGACAACGCCGCGGTCGGAGTCAGGCAGGGAGATATAATAAGGAAAGTTGAAGGTCAGAAGGTCAGCACGGTGTCAGAGGTGCGGGAGATAGTGGAGTCCGACGAGGACGGGATAATTACACTCAGCCTGTCGGGAAGCTCGGGAGAATGTGACCTGAAAATCAACACGGGTGAGGAAAGACGCCTCGGAATCAGTATCCGCGACGGCGCGGCAGGAATAGGAACGGTTACCTACATTGACCCGAACAATCACAGCTTCGGCGGTCTTGGACACGGGATATGCGAGCCCGATACGAAAAGGGTTATCGAAATCAGCTCGGGCGTGGTTTCGGGCGTTATACTCGGCGGAATAGAAAAGGGCGAAAAGGGACACCCGGGGGAGCTTCGTGGGATTTTAACGAATAAGCGTGAGGGCGAAATATCGAAAAACACCTCCGTCGGTGTCTTCGGCAGGCTTGAAGGCAGAAAAACAGACACAGCCTCAGCCCTGCCCATAGGAAAAGCGAGCGAGGTGCACGCAGGCGCGGCGAAGATTATCTCCACCGTCAAAAACGGCAGGAAGGCCGAATACAGTGTCGAGATTTTCGAGGTTGACAAAACACAGACAGGCTCAAAATGCTTCAAGGTCAAGGTCACAGACCCCACCCTGCTCGCCCTCACAGGCGGTATCGTCAAGGGTATGTCGGGCAGCCCCATAATCCAGGACGGCAAGCTCGTGGGAGCTGTCACTCACGTCCTCGTCGGCGACCCCACCGTAGGGTATGGGATATTTATTGAGAATATGCTAGGAGCCGCGCAGCAAGATGCTCTGCCCAAAGCGGCATAAGAAAAAATTTACAGTTAAAAATTGAAAATTGAAAATGAAAAAAGGCAATATCAAACCGCTTTGGAATGATATTGCCTGAAATTATACTATCCTTGGGTAGCTCAGCCGCGACCCTTCGGTGTGGGGTAGGTTTCCACCAAAAGCATCTGCGCGAGAGCTTCACCCTTTAGTGTAGCCCTCTATCCAGGAGAGTATGTCCTCGTATTTTTTCGTTCCGTCGGCGACGGAGAGCCCGAGGGAGATGACTTCGTCGCTCGTCGGGCGAATGGGCGAGCCGTTAACCTCAAGAAAGGCGAGCATAGCTAAGACGCCTATGCGCTTGTTGCCGTCGACGAAGGCGTGGTTCGACACGAGCGAGTAGCACAGCCTTGCCGCCTTTTCGTTAAGGGTCGGGTAGGTTTCCACGCCGCCAAAGCCGGCAAAAGGAGCCTCAAGAGCCGATATGAGCAAGCCCGTGTCACGAATTTCGGGGCTGCCTCCCGTTCTCTCGCTTATCATTCTATGCAGGGCGGCGGCGATATTTATATCTATTCTTTTCATTTCGCAAGCTCCAAAAACGCGTCGATATAGAGCGAGAGCAGCTCGTCCGCCGCCTTCATATATTCCTCCGAGGGAGGCTCGGTTTCTATTTTTTTCAGCTTGTTTTCTTCCATTTTTTCCTCGATTGAATTAACTTGTGCCAATTTATACTTTAAAGTCCCGCGATTTTCTCGCGGGACTTTGTTGTTCCTGTTAGGCTATGCCAAAATCAGCTGGGCTGCTTGCCAAAGTACGCCTGGATACCGCCGTCGACGTAGAGAATCTGACCGTTGACGAAGTCGGACGCCTCGGATGCAAGGAATACTGCGGGTCCCTCGAGGTCCTCGGGGTTACCCCATCTGCCTGCGGGAGTCTTGGAATCGGTGATAAAGCTGTCGAAGGGATGCTTGGAACCGTCGGGCTGACGCTCACGAAGGGGTGCGGTCTGAGGAGTAGCGATATAGCCGGGGCCGATACCGTTGCACTGAATGTTATACTGACCGTACTCGGATGCGATGTTTCTGGTAAGCATCTTGAGTCCGCCCTTCGCGGATGCGTATGCGGAGACGGTCTCGCGGCCGAACTCACTCATCATAGAGCAGATATTGATTATCTTACCTGCGCCCTTCTTTATCATAGAAGGAATAACCGCCTTGGATACGATAAAGGGTGCGTTGAGGTCAACGTCGATAACCTGTCTGAACTCGGATGCCTTCATCTCAATCATAGGAATTCTCTTGATAATGCCTGCGTTGTTGACGAGAATGTCGATAACGCCGACCTCCTTCTCAATCTGAGCAACCATTGCGTTAACCGCATCCTCGTCGGTAACGTCGCATACGTAGCCCTTAGCATCGATGCCTGCCTCCTTGTAGCTTGCAAGACCTCTGTCAACGAACTCCTGCTTGATGTCGTTGAATACTATCCTAGCGCCTGCCGCAGCAAGACCCTTCGCAATAGCGAAGCCAATGCCGTAGGATGCGCCGGTAACGAGCGCAACCTTGCCCTTAAGACAAAAATTAGCCATTTTTATATTCTCCTTTTTAAAAAATTCTTGTTTTATTTTTCACACGGGACCTGAGTAACAGATCAGCGAAGCTCCTTGGTTTCGATATGGTCCATATCGGTGAATTCCTGATTCTCACCGCACATAGCCCAGATGAAAGAGTAGTTCTTGGTGCCAACGCCCGAGTGGATAGACCAGGAGGGAGAGATGACCGCCTCCTCGTTGTGCATAACGATATGTCTTGTTTCCTTGGGCTCGCCCATCATATGGAATACCGCGTCGTTAGGTCCCATATCGAGATAGAGATAGACCTCCATTCTTCTGTCGTGGGTGTGGCTGGGCATCGTGTTCCAGTTGGAGCCGACCTCAAGCTCGGTAAGACCCATAGCGAGCTGACAGGACTTGATAACGTCGGGGTGTATGTACTGGTTGATAACTCTCTTATTGCAGTCCTCGAGGCTTCCGCAGGGAACCTTGCGCGCCTTGGTGATGTCTATCTTGACGATAGGATATGCAGTGTGCGCGGGGCAGGAAGTCATATAGAACTTCGCGGGATTTTCGGGGTCGACGCTCTTGAAGGTCAGCTCCTTGTGTCCCATACCGACGTAGATACCGTCGCGGGGATTCATTTCATAGACCTCGCCGTCGATGGTGATAACTCCCTTACCGCCGATATTGATACAGCCGAGCTCGCGGCGCTGGAGGAAGTAGTCTGCGGCAAGCTCCTTGCCTGCCTCAAGACGAAGCTCTGCGAAAACAGGCTTCATTCCTATAACTATAATTCTGTCGATATGGCTATAAACCATTCTTATATTGTCCTTGGTGAAAAGGTTCGCGATATGAAACTCCTCGCGAAGTCTGTCGGTGGTATAATACTTAACGTCTTTAGCGTTAGCGGCATCTCTTACTTCCATGCCCTCAATCTCCTTTTTAATATATTTTCCAAATACCTCAATCTGTGTGAGCGCGGCGAAGGACAACGAGCCGTCCTCGAGCCTCTGCTGCTTAAAGCCTGTGAGCTTGACGAAGGTGGTTCTCTTCGGTTCAAATTCGACCGCCTGTCCCTCCGCTACGCCCCTCAGCTCCGTGGGGATAGTCGTGCCGTCGGAAAACTCAATATCAACGTGCTTCCAATAGGTGTCGTGCGGGAAGTCCGCGCGAAGATACAGTACGACTCGATTGACCTCAACCTCACAGCCGAAGCGCACCTCAAACTCCAAGTCCTCTCTGAGACCTCCGCCCCAGGAGTGATAGGGATATGCGCCGTGATTGGAGTTGTCGATAACTCCGTCTATGGCGTTTCTCTCGAAGAAGCAGGGCTCCTCTCTGGTGACGAAATTGGCGTGCGCGTGGGGGAAATACTTTGGCACAAGGTGCCTGTCGTGCGGGTTGTGCGAGATGCACCTTTCGGCGTATATCTCCGCCTCTGTGGGCTCGGACAGCCTTATTCTGTGGTCGTCGCCGAAGAATGCCGACGGATGATAACAGCACTCGCGCTCGTAGCCGAAGGGGATAACGAACTCAAAGCTGCCGTCGGGCAGATAGACGATGCTCTCGGCGAGCGTGTCGTCAAGCGAGATTTTCACGAACTCGGTGTCGGTGAGGTCAACGCGGAATTTGTCGCCCTCCTCATACTCACCAAGAAAATGCTCGTCAATCTCGACTCCGTACGCCTTGAACTTAACGTCGCCGTTTTTTCTGAGTAGCTTGATACTTAAAATAGTCATTCACTCCTTTCCCTGAAAGAAAAACTTCGCTATCTTATGATAACACACCTTACGCGCAAAATCAAGCCAAATCAGAGGATTTTTACCCCTTCTACAAATACAGAGGCGGAAGTTCGGCAATTTGCCCATATCGCTATTGACAGCTATACCGCTATCGTGTAGAATAAGGAAGAGAGGGGGAGTGTATGAAGCTCAGATATAAGTATATTGGCTCGGGCGCGATACTGCTCGCCCTGATGCTTCTCGGCTCGGTGGCACATATGCTTTCGAGCTACGTTACCCGCGGTGTATTTATGCTTTTGTGCGAGGAGCTTCCCGAGATATTCTCGTCGAAAAGCGAAATAGCCGACCCCGACGGCTACAGAATACAGAGCAGTGTTATGCTCCTTTTCGACCTGCTTTTGTCCCTGTTTTTCATTAACTATCTATCACTCAGGCTCGATAACAAGCGCTACGAGAGGATAATCAGCCTGACCGACGGCAGATATACTATGAAAAGGGGGCTCTCGGTGTATCTTAGCGAGTTTGCTCTGTCGGACGCGCTTGTGCCGCTTGTCCTTGTGCCCCTCGTTTCCCTGCCCCTTCTGCCAATACCGAGGGGGACGCTGCTTTTTGATATAGTCGAGCTTCCTCTGCGCCTAGGGTATCTTTCGCTAGACCGCTTTGGGATAGTCAAGGGGCTTTTCGTCCTCTATGCTGTCACGGTACTGACACGGCTTGTTGCCGCCACCCTCGCCCTAAATCGCTGGCGCGCGGCGTGGCTCTGTGCGGAAAGGTAGGGACTTATGGCAGATATAATAAGACTACTTTTCTGGATTTTGATTATACTCGCGGCTGTAAGGGCTCTCGGCTTCGTGTCAAAGAGGCTTTTTATGCTGAGGCGGCTGTTTAGCCTGAGGAAAGAATGTAATGCAAAGATTAGTTTACATACCTTTCCGCTTCTGCCCGCGCTCCGCCCGAAAGAAAAGCCGGATATAACCGTTGAAATATTTGACACGGTGTACTATATAAGGCTGTATTCGGGCATTTCCGGCGCGAGGTTCGTCCACTTCGTCGACGAGGAGTACTCGGTTGTCTACTCGAGGGTACGCGCGGTAATTCGCCCCGCGGGACGTGTGGCAAAATCATACATCAGCGCGCCTAGCTCCGCAGGCGGCAGAGTGCGCATCCTCAAGGAGATGAAAACACAGCCAAGCTCGAAGCGAGAGGTGAAAATTCTTCTTTTCTCCCCAGCACCCTCTGAGGTTTCCTACGTCACCGAGGAAAAAACCTCGATAAAGCTCGCCTTCACAGGCGACACACTCTATTCCTTCAAAATTTTCACCCCCTCGACCTTCGCCACCTATGCCGAGCGCGAGTACCGCCACCGCCTCGACAGAGAAGAAGCACGGAGACAGACAAACTCTGATTTTAACTAGTCAAAATATCCTATATATGAAAAAGGCAGAGAATGCGAAAGCTTCTCTGCCTTTTCTGCCTTTTGAAACCATATTAAAGCTGTTAATATAGGCGAATTTAACCCAGAACTAATCTTCTCAGCTCCGCGACGGAGGTGAGGTAGTAGTCGCTGTGAGCGCGCATATAGCTCTCTATATCAGGGACGTCGTACGCCCAGCCTGCCGCGGCAATATCAGCGCCGGCGGCGCGAGCCATATCGAAGCCGGGCTTCAGGTCGTCAACGACCAACACCTCAGAGGGTGAGAGGTTATACCTCTCGCACAGGTCGAGAATGCACCAGGGCGACGGCTTGCGGTTTTCCTTCGGGATATCCCAGCCGTAGATAATATCGGGCGCGGGTAAGCCATTTTTCTCGTAGTCGCGCTCTATATACCTCTTGAAAGAGTGCGAAACGACGGCGATAATGCCACCCCGTGCGCGAAATTCGGCTATTATTTCGCCGATACCCTCGTAGGCGGTGGGGACTCTGGTTTCGACGAACTCGACCCAATATTTCTCTTCCCTCTCCATCTCCTCCTCGGAAAGACCGAGCTCGTCACGGAAAAGAGAGATAACTCCCGGGTGAAAGTTTTTCTGCATGAAGCTCTCGAAGGTATAGTCCTTCACCCTCTCGGGCATTCTGTCCTCGAGGTAGGCGATAAAGCTCGCGTAGTGTATCTCCCTCGAGCTGTCGACCACAGTATCGTCGTGGTCAAGCACGATACATTTATATTTCATCCTTGATATCCATAAAAATTATTTTCGGTACGTGGGGCGTTCCGTCAGAGCGCTCTATCGTCAGAACGCCGCGGCACAGCATTTCCCACTCGGCTTCGCCTCCGCCGTAGGAGATAACCGAAAGGCTGTCACAGCCCGAGAATACCTCGTTGTCCTCGAGCTCCCTTACCGCCTTTGGCAGAGCGATTCTCGAAAGCGAGCTACAGCCCGCGAAGGCATCGAAGCCAACCACCTCGACACCGACGGGCAATATCAGAGAGGCGAGCGATGTGCAACCATAGAACGCGCGCCTGCCAATCTTCTTCAGCCTTATCGGCATATCGACGCTGACGAGCGAGCGACAGCCCTCGAAGGTGCTCTCGTCTATAAGTCCCATATTGTCGCTGAGCTTGACGCTCTCGAGCGAGAAGCAGGAATAAAACGCGTTGAACTCGACAAGAACACAGCTGTCGGGTATCGTCACGGTCGAGAGGTTGAAGCAATATGCGAAGGCGCCCGAGCCAATCATATACACGCTCTCGGACAGCTTCAGGTAGGTGAGCGAGGCGCACGCCTCGAAGGCTCCCTCTCCAATTCTCTTCACCGTGTCGGGCATAGTCACACCCGTCAGCGAGGAGCAGGAGGAAAACGCCTCGTCACCAATCTCGAGAAGTCCCGTCTTCATAACCACCTTCTTAAGATTTCTGCATCCCGCGAAGGCGCACGCGCCGATAAGACGCAGTGATGCGGGAAGATATATCTCTTCAAGGCAGGAAAAGTCGCGGAAGGCGTTTTCGGTAATCTCCTCTATCCCCTCGGGAATAGTGAGCGAGCGTATCTCGGGGGTGTCCTCGAAGCTACCCGAGAAAACCACCTTCAATTCCTCATTATCAATATTTCTTTCTATCATATCAGCCGAGCTTCTTAAGGGCGAGAAGTATCGCTTCCTTGGTCTGTCTGTATTTTTCAAGCTTCGCTCTCTCGCCCTCGATAACGGCGGCGGGAGCCTTTGAAACGAAGCCTTCGTTAGCCAGCTTCTTCTCTATTCTCTCGATTTCCCTGTCGTTCTTCTCGAGCTCTGCTGTGAGTCTTGCTCTTTCCTTATCAAGGTCAACCACCTCGGCAAGAGGGATATACAGACTGCCCGCGTCGGTAGCTATCATTATAGCGTCGTCGCTGTCATAGCTGTCGGTGAGAATAACCTCGGAGGCGGAGGCGAGCTTCGTGAGTATCTTCTCCGCGTAGAGGAAGCTCTCGCGATATTTTGTAACGACGTACAGCTTCGCCTTCTTCGAGGGGGGAACGTTCATCTCCGCGCGGCGAGCGCGGATAGCTGTGATACAGGTGATAATTCTGTCAACGTCCTCCTCAGCCGCGCCAAAATCCATACCCGTGTCATATTTCGGGTACTCGGAAATCATAACCGACTCGGTGGTGTGAGGAAGCGCCTGATATATTTCCTCGGTGATAAAGGGCATATAGGGGTGCAGGAGCTTCAATATTCCCGTCAGGACGTGAGTGAGAACTCGCTTTGCCGAAAGAGCGGGCGCGCCGCCCTCGAATATACGGCTCTTAGCCATCTCGATATACCAGTCGCAGAAGCTGTCCCAGGTGAAGGAATATATCTCGGAAAGAGCTATGCCGAGCTCGTAGTTTTCAAAGTTCGAGTTAACCGAGCGGACGGTCTTGTTGAAGCGGGAGAGTATCCACTTGTCCTCGGGGGCAAGCTCGCTCTCGTCGGGAAGTGTCAAAAGCTCCTCGTCAGACTCGGTGAGGTTCATAAGCACGAATCTCGACGCGTTCCAGAGCTTGTTGGCGAAGTTTCTCGCCGCCTCAATCTTCTCGTCCGAGAAGCGCATATCGTTTCCGGGGGCGTTACCCGTAGCCAGAGCGAAGCGGAGCGCATCGGCGCCGTACTTCTCTATGATTTCGAGCGGGTCAATGCCGTTGCCGAGCGACTTCGACATCTTTCTGCCCTGCGCGTCTCTGACAAGGCCGTGGATAAATACCTTCGAGAAGGGCTTCTTGCCTGTGTGCTCAATTCCCGAGAAAATCATTCTCGATACCCAGAAGGTGATTATATCATAGCCTGTAACGAGCGTGGAGGTAGGATAGTAGCGGTCGAGGTCGGCGGTCGAGTCGGGCCAGCCGAGAGTCGAGAAGGGCCAGAGCGCAGAGGAGAACCAGGTGTCAAGCACGTCCTCCTCCTGCCTTACCTTGCCTCCGCACTTGGGACAGGTAGTGATATCCGTCTTTGATACCTCCATGTGTCCGCACTCGTCGCAGTAGAAGGCGGGTATACGGTGTCCCCACCAGAGCTGACGGGAGATGCACCAGTCGAGGATGTTGTTCATCCAGTTAAAGTAATTCTTAGAGAAGCGCTCGGGGACGAAGGAAATCTCACTCGACTCAACCGCCTCGATAGCGGGAGCGGCGAGAGGCTTCATCTTAACGAACCACTGGTCAGAGGTGAGGGGCTCGACGGTCGTGCCACAGCGGTAGCAGGTACCGACGTTGTGGTCGTGGGGTACGGTCTTGACAAGGTAGCCCAGCTCCTCGAGCTCCTTAACAAGCGCCTTTCGGCAGGCATATCTGTCCATACCGTCGTACTTGCCCGCGTACGCGTTCATCGTAGCGTCGTCGTTCATAACCTTGATCTGCTCAAGGTCGTGGCGCTGTCCTACGAGGAAGTCGTTGGGGTCGTGGGCGGGGGTAATCTTAACACAGCCCGTACCGAAGCCAATCTCTACGTAGTCGTCCGCTATAACGGGAATCTCGCGGTTGACTATGGGAAGTATCAGGGTCTTGCCGATAAGGTGCTTGGTATTTTCGTCCTCGGGGTTAACCGCCACCGCGGTATCGCCGAACATTGTTTCGGGACGGGTGGTGGCTATCTCAACGTAGCCCTCCTCGCCCTTGATGGGATACTTGATATGCCAGAAAAATCCGGGCTGGTCCTTATACTCAACCTCTGCGTCGGAAAGAGCCGTCAGGCAGTGGGGACACCAGTTGATAATTCTGTGTCCGCGGTAGATAAGCCCCTTGTTGTAGAGGTTGACGAACACCTCGCGAACCGCTCTTGAGCAGCCTTCGTCCATAGTGAAGCGCTCTCTTGACCAGTCACAAGAGGTGCCGAGCTTCTTGAGCTGGCTTATAATTCTGTCGCCGTACTTATTTTTCCAATCCCATACTCTTTCAAGAAACGCCTCTCTGCCGAGGTCGTACCTCGTCTTACCCTCGTTGACTCTGAGGCTCTCCTCAACCTTAATCTGCGTCGCTATACCTGCGTGGTCGGTACCTGGCACCCAGAGCGTAGAGTAACCCTGCATACGACGGGTACGGACTATGATGTCCTGCAGAGTTTCGTCCAGAGCGTGTCCCATGTGGAGCTGACCTGTGACGTTGGGGGGCGGAATAACGATAGAGAAGGCGGGCTTTTTCTCATCGGGGTCGGGCTTGAAGTAGCCCATATCGCACCATTTTTTGTACAGCCTGTCCTCAAATTCGTGGGGGTTGTAATTTTTAGCTAATTCCTTCATATTTCCTCCTGCCGCTCTCGCGGCGCATAGTAATTTAATTCGTGGCGACCACGCTGTCCTGCCCGCGACTCATTTCCGCCGCCGACAATCTAAAAAGCCCCGAGGCACATCGCCTCGGGGCGTAATAATACGCGGTACCACCCGATTTCAAGAGCCTGCGGCTCTCCTCTTTTCCCACGGCGGTGGGCTCGTCGGGTTCTAATAGGCTCGTCACCGTTCTTCCCGAATACTGTGGGCTACCTTCTCGCGCGCTTCCCAAGGGCTCTCACCTGCCGCCCTCTCTCTTTCGGCAAAGCCTCGCGTTACTCCTCCCATAGACCGAACAATTTTCGGTAGCTACATTTTAACACAGAGCTATAATTTTGTCAAGTAGATAAAGCTTTATTTTATTTAAGGCGCCCTTTCGCCTCGCTCTCAAGCCTGCGAAGAAGCTTTTTCATACTCGGGTAGTATACTCCCGCCGACTTAATAAGCTTACTCAGCACCTCGCGGGGCGAGAGGTCGAACTCGCCAGCGTAGGTTGCGGCGAATACTGCAACCACGGTTGCGCCAAGCCTCATAGCATCGTCGTTCTCGCTCCAGACCTCCTCCGAGGAGTAGACCATGTCGGAAAACAGGTCGGAATAGTAGTAGTATCTCTCGTTATCCTCCTCGTCATCACTGAAGATATATGAGAAGCGGCAGAAATAGCTCGGTATCTCGACGAGGTTAGTAAGCTCCGAGGCGGAGAATATCTGTGCTCTGAGGCAGGACCACACCTGATAGAAATACTCGGTCGGCTTTTCAAGGTACTCGTTGTCAGCGCCATATACGTGCATAGCCATAACCGCCGAGGTCACCGAGAAGTCGGCGTAATACACGGCGAGCTTATCGACAGCCCACCTCATAGCGCGCTCGTACTCAGAGCTTATATCCTCGCCCGTGAGCTCTCCGAGGTACCTCAGGGAGTCTCCGAGCAGCTTGATATAGTGACCGATATAGACCCGGTAGACCCCCGCCGCCTCGATATATGACTCGTGCAGAGAGAGGAAGGCGCGGTAATATTTTATAGCCTCGCCCGTCTTTCCCGACACCATAGCTATATATCCCGAGAAAGAGAGCCAATAGGCCAGCCTTTCGGCGCCGCCGAGCACTCTCAAAACCGACACGTCCCCCGAGATAAGCCTGTCGACAAGATCGGGACAGCGTCTGTCATATTCAACCCGGTACGCCTCGCAGAAGCGGAAAAGCCCCTCGATACCCATTCTTCCCATCTGCTCCTCGGTGGGATTGTCAAGCTTTGAGGTCATATCGTAGGGAGCGTACAGCGAGTCGACAGCGAGCATCGAAAGAGAGCTGATATACAGCATACCATTGCTTATAAGATGATTGACTCCCCGCTCGGCATCTCTGCCGCGCTCTCTGTTGAAGCTCTGCGCCTCCCTCGCGAATTCGGAGAACCATTCCTCGGTAACTCTGCCGACATATATCGGTGTCACCGCCATATAGAGTATATAAGCGCAGATAAAGCAGGGCTCGGACTCGTCTATGTGGGGCAGGAGCATATCGATTATCTTAACCACCGTCGCCGCGCCCTCGAGAACCCTGTTGTACTCCGAAAAATCGGGGATAAGAAATTCAAGAGTCGCGCTGAGGACGGTATAGGGATATTTTATCGAGCCATTGGAAAGTCTTTCCACCATTCGCCCGAAAAATCCGTCACAGAGGCCGTCCTCCCTGTCAAGAGAGTCACGCAGCTCCCCAAAGAGAAGCTCTCTTGTACTGTGGAACGCCTTGCCGTCGGGCGTGCTCTGCTTTTCTCCCGTTACCTCGGAAAGCGGCTTATCAAGGCCGTCGAGAACTATATCCGCAAGCTCGTCGTACCTCCCTGCCTCCGAGAGAAACCTCATACGCGCCTTTCTGTAGTCGCCACCAGACAAGGAGTCGATAAATTCAAGCACCTTATCAATCTCGGAGTCCATTCCGTACTCCTCGAGCAGCCTTTCGGCGCCCTCCTCAACCTCGTCGTTGGTATACCAGAGGTAGCCCGAGCTCGACTCGTAGACGAGCGAGGGGAAGGTCTTTTTGAAGAGTGTGTAGTCAAGCGAGTTGAAGCTCCAGCCACGGTTCTCAAAGAAGCGGCGGATACCGTCCTCGTTGAAATGATTTCTGAGAGTGAGGTGCGCTATAAGGTGAGGCACCATATCAGGGTTGATTCTCTCGCACAGCTCGCCAAGGAGATCGTGCGATATATCCGCTATGTCGTCGCCAGACTCCCTGACCAGCCCTATCATATATTTGTTGATGTTATCCATACCGTCGCCCATATCGCGAATCGCCTGGAAGTCATCGTTGTCGAGCATCAGTAGCCTTTCGACCATAAGCGAAATATACAGCGGCTTGTCGGAGCCCTCGTGGGCAAGTATCTCGTCGATAACTATACCGGGCAGCTGCTTTCTTCTCGAGGCAAGTATCGCCTCGACGACCTCTCGCTTCTGCCCGTCATCAAGCGGAGGTACCTCGGTCGTGTAATTCTTGAGAAAAAACGGCACGGGGTCGGTCGATTTCAAGGGAAAACGAAAATGCACGTGGAAGGCTACGCCGAAAAGGTTGGGATATTTCGACGCTATTCTGTGGAAGGTCACGAGCATACTTCTTGGGGTATTCAAAAGAAGAATATGCAGATACGGAAGCTCCTTGACCGTCGTGTATTTTTTCAGAAGGTCGGCAAGAAAATAATCGTCCTCCGAGCCCGACCTCTCAAGCCCCATCAGCTCCTCGAGCCTATAGACCAGAGCCCTCTTGATATCCGACGAGGTCGCGGTGAATTCATCTAGGCCGAAGGCGAGCGGTATAGCCATCTGTTCCCTGTTTTCAATTATCGGTAGCTGGTCTGCGAGCACGGTTTTCGCTCCGCTTCCCGCCTCGCCTGTGATAACCTCAAAGACGGGGTTATTCGAGTAGCGCATCTGGTAATAGTAGTCGAAATCGTCATAGTCAAAGCTGTTGACCTGCGACTCGGGGCGGCGGACCGTGCCGTAGGCTATTCTTTCGAAGTGAGCGCGCGAATTAGCCAGCGCTCTTTCCTCTCTTGGCAGAGATGCGAGGTAGGAGAGGTCTATATCGAATATGCGGGTCAGGTCGGAGAAAATCATATCCATAAGCGGCTCAAGACCTGTGAGAGTGCGGCTCTCGGGGTCGAAAGCGACGTCGTAGTACCTGACGAAATCGGGATATTTCTCGAGTATATTTCTCTTTAAGGACTCCACCTTTTCTCTGTGCAGCTCGCTCTCCGACTGATAGGACGCGCGCTCGGCATCGGTCATTTCGGACATATCGAAGGGATTTCTGAAATAAAAGAGTATTCTGCCCTCAAAATCGGGGTTAAGCAGCGCGCCGTACTCTATCTCGAGCTCGGTGACAGAGGTGTTTTCGCCAATTTTCTCGGGCTCCATTCCCTTGAGAAGCGCGGCGGAGGTGAGCAGGTCGCGCGAGGGTATCCAGCCGTATCTCTCGCCGACGAAGACTATCATATAGGGCTTGCAGTCATCGATCTGGTCAAGACAGACCGACAGCACCTTTTTCGAGGACTCCTCGCTCTCAAGCTCGGTAGTATTGACACCCCAGCGCAGGTCGGCGAAGTGCACCGTCTCGGCATACCTCGACAAAAAATCGTTCATCCTCGGCACGACGCGCGTGAGCAGGGCGTCCCTCTCAAACTGCATATCTCTGAACGTGCTTGATACAAAAACCGCTCTCATAGCATCCTCCCATACTTATTTTTTCTATCTTTAAGGTGTTTTTCTTCAGAAAAAGCGAAGACTCCCCCGCAAGTCAAGACAATCTAACTGTCCAACAGTATCGGGAGAGCCTCCTTTTTCGTTATTTGTATCCGTCATAGACGACCTTGGTCACGGTGTACATAGTACCCCACGCTTCCTCGAGAAGTCCGTCAAAATCTATTTTCTCAAGCTGAGCCATAACCTCGTCCACCTTCGGCTGTGTCTTGGGGTGACGGGGTGTGAATACAGTACAGCAGTCCTCGTATGGCAGTATAGCCGTGTCGAAGGTGCCGTAGTATCTCGCCTGTCTGACTATCTCCTCCTTGTCAAGACCGATGCAGGGGCGGAATACGGGGATATTAACCACGCTGTCGGTGACGCCAATCGCCGCGAGCGTCTGCGAGGCGACCTGTCCGAGGCTCTCGCCTGTGATGAGCGCGCCGCACTTGTATTCCCTCGCGCACCTTTCCGAAAGGCGCATCATGAACACACGGAGAAGCAGGGTGAAATAGTCCTCGTCACACGTATCCCTGAGAACCTCCTGGATATGAGTGAGCGAGATGACGTGCACGTGTATCTTAGCGCAGAACTCACACATTTGTTGCGCCAGCGTCAGCACCTTTTCCCTGGCTCTTTCAGAGGTGTAGGGGAAGGACTCGAAGTGCAGAGCCTCAATCTCCATTCCTCTTTTCGCCATCATACAGCCGGCGACGGGCGAGTCAATTCCGCCTGAGAGAAGAAGAAGGCCGCGTCCCGACGAGCGCAGGGGAAGTCCGCCCGCTCCGTGCTCCTGTCCCGCTCTGATATAGGCGTTATCGTCGCGTACCTCGACGGTTACCGTCACCTCGGGATTTTTAACGTCAACCTTAATTCCCCTGACAAGCGAGAGAATAACTCCACCTATATCCCTCGAAATCTCGGGAGAGGTGAGGGGAAATTTCTTATCCGAGCGCTTGGCGTCAACCTTGAATGTCCTCTTGCCGCGTAACTTATCGGGCAGATACCTTTTAGCCATAGCCACGATGCTTTCCATATTCTTCTCGCAGACCGCGGCTCTCGTCACTCCCACTATACCGAAAACCTTCTTGGCGGCGGAGTACATTCCCTCCATATCGCACTCGTCGTTCTGTGGCTCTACGTATACCGTCGACTGCTTGAAGTATATTTTGAATACCCCGTATGGGCTCGCCCTTCTGCGAAGCTCCTTAATTAGCGAGGACTCAAATGTCTGTCTGTTCGCTCCCTTGAGAACTACCTCGCCAAGCTTGCAGAGTATCACCTCGGGTATTCTGTCGGTATCCGTGTTTTCAAAAAATCCAAAGCTCATTTTCTTTTTTCCTTGTCAATATAAGTTTACTTTATTCCGAGCGTCAAGACCATATCATGGACAGCACTCGCGCCAATCACTCGACACGGGACTATCTGTCGAAGAGCAAATCGTCGAAGCTCTCGTTCATAGCCCGCAGGAGCAGGTTATATGTTCTTCTGTACTCGCGGTACTGCCTTGCAAGCTCGGCGCAAGTGGCGTTACCTGCGTCATAATCCGAAAGATAATGGCAGGTTTCCCTTATGATAGCGCCGATTTCTGTCATTGATTCTGCAGCCTCGAGCCTGTCGAGCGCCTTTTTGAAGTGCATAGAGTTGTACTTGGGCTTAACTACCTCGCCGGGATATACTATATCCTTGTTAGCCTCCTTGACCCACTCGTCGTCTGAGGTCGACCAATCTGACATATCAACCTTCTCGTAGGGTACTATCTCGTCATCGTGACCAAGAAGCTGGAATACCACAGCGGTATTGAAGCTGGTGACGCCATTCGCTTCGATAACTACGCGCTGTACGGGGTCCATAGCGAGCGGGTCGTTGTTGTTAGTGGCGGTGTAGGTGCTGTCGAAGACGGTTTCATATTTTCCGTCCTTCGAGGTGAACTTATCATCCATCAGTCTGAAGCGCAGGCTCTGGTCGGGGGATATAAGGGTTACTCTTATCCGAAGCTTCTCCGAGCCTACGAAGGTGTGCGCTATGAGGCTTCTGCCGTCCTCGGCGATTGTAACGAAGTTATTGAGATTGAGCATCCAGACCAGCGAGGTCGGCGAGGAAAATTCAATCTCGTCCTGCAGAACGACGGTGGAGCGCGAGTTGGTCAAGAGCACTCCCCTCTTTCCCGAGGTACAGGTGCTGCCGTACTCGGTCGTCATATCGGTTATGGCGTAGCCGCCGTTCTCATCCGAGTAGAATTTATCTATTCTCGCATAGTCGCCTGAGCTCGTTATGTACTTTTGACCGAGGGGTATGGAGGAATTGGAGGTTATCATAACCGTGCTGTGTCCCTCCGTGGACTTGGCGTAGTACTTATATCTTCTTCCGCTCTGGGTAGCGTCAAAGAAGCCCTTGACGTTGTAGTCCTCCGTGCCCGGGTCGGTTATCCAGTTGACTCCGCCCATAGACAGAGTGAAGTTTCCGCAGTCGAAGTCACCGTGGGTGACGTGAGTCGGTCCTGCGTGCAGTCCTGTGAATACCGCGTCGGCATCGTACGAGGAGCGGAAGGTCGCAGTATCAATTCCCTTGAAGTTGAAGTCAAGAGGTATGCTCTCGGGCACGGCGCCCTCGGATAGCCCCTCGTCGTAGTAGAGTATATCCATCAGCGAGATGGGCGTGCCCTTTTCAAATATCATCTCGTCGCGGAGCGCGGCGATGGTGGGGTCGCTATAGACGGTCGAGGCTAAATAAAATGAGCTGTAATCTATAGAGCCCTCGACAGCATCGTGATAGTTCCACATCTCCAGCTTGCCGTTAGCTATACCTATGGTATAGTAGAAGCTGTCGTCAAGACCTATTATTTTATCAAGTCCGTAGTTCGTTCCGAGCGCGGAATTCAGAGCGCCTATTGAAACCATCAGGGCGTTGGTGCCGTATTCCCAATAGCTCGGCGACTCTATATATGAGCCGTCGGGCGCGTACAGGGTGAGGCATCTCTCATTCGAGCGAAGGTACTGCTCGATAACGAAGGCGGATTTCTGCCTGTACTGCTCGTAGTCCATAAGCAGAAGGGCGGCAACCATCATTCCCGAGCCACAGACGGTCTGCCAGTTGGTATCGCGGTTTATCGTGCGCCAGCCGCTCGTGCCCGCTGTGTAGGATATGTTGAGGTAGGTCGACTGCTGACCGCGGAGGCTCGGCTCAGAGCCGCCTGTGTAGAGACTGTCGCAGACTATAGAATAATAGCCCATCATAAGCCCCTTATCAAAGAGGATAGCAGAGAGCTCGTCGCGCTTTTGGGGCTCGTTGTCGAAGGCGTGCCATATCCAGTCAAGTCCTATGGCGTAAGCCACAGAGGCGTCCGATGTATTGAGGAAATGTCCCTCTCCCCAGTGCTCCCATTTTCCAAGCTCAACGGCAAGCATATAGAAGGCGTCGACGTACATATCATCGCCGAGAATCTGCCAGGCGAATGCAAGCTCCCTTAATTTGTTGGCAATTTTTTCGGGATATGCGCGTCCGCCAACGTCATATCCGTCGCCTCTGCCCGAGCCTCCCGCCTCTACGGTAACCTGCTCTCCGCGCTCTGCGTCGTAGTAGGTGTAGCTTTTCTGTCCGACGAGTCGGTTTCCGTTTTCGTCATAGACGTAGTAGGGCTGACGGGTAGTAAGTCTCGCCGCCTCGGATTTCCATACTACCTCTCCCGTAGCTGCGTCAAGCTTGAAATAGCTATCGAAGGTTGCGGCACAGCTGTATGCGAAGCTACGCAGCTTCTTTCCGAACTCACTGTCCTCGACGTATCTTTCTCTGAGAGTATCGAAGGTTTCCCCGTCTGCGAGCAGCCTCGGGTGGACTCCCGAGCCCGTGTGAGCGTTGAAATCCGAAATCACCTTGTCCTGCGCGGGTCTGTCAAACAGAAGCTCTCCGAGCGTTTCTATCTGCACTTTCAGGGTTTTCGATGTGGTGTATGATTTATATAGAATAACGAGCCCTATGTCCCCGTTGTATTCTGTCCTGACGCCGAGAATATCATCGACCTCAGTATGCGGAATCATCACCGTATCCCCCGCGCGCTCTGGTGGAAGAGAAAGTTCTCCTCCGCTCCAGACGGTAGAGCCTACGGTAAGCACAGCGCCCGTTGATATACTGACCGTGTCACCCTCGGTGGTGTAGCTCGCGCTCGCATATTGACACACAGTGTCCAGGGGAATATACAGCGCGCCCGTCGGGTGGGTGTGTGCGGGCTTGGAGAGGGTGAGTCGAGAGCCACGAAGGAGCGCTTCTTCCTCGCCAGAGAGTATCCATAGCTCGCTTCTGTACGTGGACGATGCGGCGTGGGCGGTTATTCCCGCTGACAAAAGCACGGTCAGGAACAGACCAAGCGATAGCGAGAGGGATAAAAGCCCCGCTATAATCCTTTTATATATTTTCATACGCACCTCCGCGAGCATTTTTATTTAATTATATACGAAGCCAAATATTTAGTCAATAAATATTTTGTAAATTCAGAAGGCATCGAAAAAATAGGGGTACGGACGAAACGTCCATACCCCAAAAGCGTTATTATCCGACCGAAGCTTAAGTTTCTCCCTCGATAGAGGAAATCAGCTCCTGCTTTTTCTCTGCCAGAGCCTTTTCATAGGCAGCGATGTCCTCTCTGTGCTCATTCTCGAAGGCGTCGAAAAATCCGTCCTTCTTTTCATTTATAGTCTTCTCAATCTCGGAAGCGTTTTCCTTCAGCTTTCCCTCTATATTCTCATCGAACAGGGTCGACTCGAGCTGTGAAAGCGCTACCTGCGACTGTCTGAGCGCGGATATGAGGGTCTGTATTGAGGCATCGAGCTCAGCGCCGAGCCTCTCGAATGCCGCGAGCGCCTTATCGTAGTTCTCCTCGCTTGCCTTCAGCTTGAGTGTCGCGGACGCGTACTCCTCGCCGTCAACCTCAAGAGAAGCGGTATAGCTTCTTTCCTTAAGAAGCTCAACCTTGGCGTCGCGCAGAGCGACGAGAGCCTTCTGATATTCGGATTCGGGAGAAATCAGCATATCGTATCTGAAGCTGTCGAGCCTATCGATCGCCTCTTTGTAGGCATCGAGCGCCGCCTTGTAGGTCGTGTGAGCTACGGTATAGATAACGCCCATATCCTCAATGATGCTTGCTATCTGTTCGCTCTGGGCGAAGGATATCTCATAGCTCTTGGCGGAAAAATATGCCTCGCGCATTTTCTCGGTGATAAGCTCAGCGGTTTCCACTCTTCCAAGAGAAATAACCTGACACAGCTTTTCTTCGTCCATAGAGGAAAGCTCCTCTTCGGTGTATAGCGAGGTAGAAAGAGCCAGGGCGCGAAGCTGCTCCAGCGAAAGAGCCTTCACACGCTCAACCCTTCCTGCGATATCGAGCGACCTCATCGCCTCGTCTGCCCTTTCGCTGACCTTGTCGTACAGCGCTTTAGCGTGGGACATATCGCCGGAGACGGAAATGTTGACCGTGTTTTCCTCGGCCTCGACGCTTCCCTTAACCAGATAACCTGTATCAGAAGCGAGCGTTACAATCAGCTCCACAGCATCCTCGGCGCTCTTTCCGACGAAGGTCTCGCCTACGATAAGTATAGCGGCGTCATCGTTGAGCGCGGTTACCGAAATAACCTTGTTCTCTTCATCAACCATAAGCTCAACGCTGGGATTGATGTCCACCGTCATTCTGGTGACGGTATCCTTTTGCTCGGTAGTAGAGCAGGAGGCCAGTACCAAACATGACAGTGCAAGTGAAAGAAGCAGGATAAGAGTGACAATTTTTTTCTTCATAGTTAATCTCCTTTCATTTTTGAAATACTGCTTAGCGCATCGGAGGATTGCTCTCCGACACAGCTCGAGTATATTATACTCGATGCTGGGATTCAAGTCAAGTGATGTCGGAAAAAACTCGTCCGGCGGCTATCACTCCCACGAGGGCGTCAGCTCTCCGCGCAGGTTTTTCTCCATATATTCCTTGATTTTCTCGGTGGGAAGCCCGAGGCTGAAAAGATAATACAGCTTGGCTACTGCCGCCTCGGTCGTCATATCAAGTCCGCTGACCGCTCCTACCGATTTCAGCTGTGAGCTGGTTTCATAGGCGCCAAGGGCAACCGAGCCGCCGGGACACTGCGAGCAGACGGTGATAACAGAGCCCGCGAGGTAGGCGCGCTTGATTATAGGAAGTAGCTCGCCGTCGCCCATCGGGATATTTCCCGCGCCGAAGGTCTCGAGCACAATCCCCGAAAGCTTCTCGGTCATTATCTCGGCGAAGAGGCCGAACTGCATACCCGGAAATATCTTCAAAACACCTATCGGAACCTTCGAAAACGGGCGGTACTCGAGCGAGCCATTACCGTCAGGCGCCGCTATGGCAGTCAGATTATATTTGATATTGATACCGACCTCGGCAAGATGAGGATAATTCGGTGAATCGAAGGCGGCAAGACCGTCCGCAGTCATTTTCATAGCCCTGTTGCCGCGCAGAAGTCTGCCGCCGAAGCAGAGCGAAACCTCACGCACAACACCCTCCGCGGCTATCATTATCGAGGCGATAAGATTTTCTCTTCCGTCACTGCGAAGCATCGAAAGGGGTATCTGCGAGCCTGTCAGTACGACGGGCTTATCAAGTCCCGAGAGGATGAAGGAAAGCGCAGATGCGGTATAAGCCATAGTATCCGTGCCGTGGAGCACGACGAAGCCGTCGTAGTCAGCGTAGGAGTCATAGATAACCTTGGCTATCCCGTTCCACTCCTCCGCAGATATATTCGAGGAGTCAAGAAGAGGTGATGCCTCGTACAGCTCCCACTCGGGAAAATCCTGCCGTGAGAGGTCGGAAATCTCCGCGAGCGCCTCTCCGAGAAAGCCCGGGGCTGGGGTGAAGCCCTTATCAGTCCTTTTCATACCGATAGTGCCACCCGTGTAGATTAAAAGTATTCTTTTTTTCATACTCCTGCCATTCTCTCCCTGTCAATATAGCTCTGCAGAATTATCTCGGCAGAGAGCGTGTCGATAGCCTCTTTTCGTTTTTTTCCATAGGTGCCCGTCTCGCCAAGATAGCGATAGGCTACCATAGTCGACATTCTCTCGTCGGAGAAATCTACGGGTATGTCGGTATATTCTCCAAGCATTGTGGCGAATATTCTGACGGTTTCGGCCCTCTCGCCCTCTGTGCCGTCCATATTCCTCGGAAGCCCGACGATAATACGCTTACAGCCGCGCTCTTCTGCCTCCTTGGCGACACGAATAGCGGTTTTTCTCATTCCACCCTCGCTTATAGTGCATATTCCAGAGGCGATAGTACCTCCCATATCACACTCGGCAAGTCCTGTGCGGCGGTCGCCGTAGTCAACGCCGAGATATTTTCCGTGATTCAGATTCATACGCTTTCCCTTGTAAATTATAGTTTATATTTTAAAGTGCCTAAACCGTCCGATTATCTCAGAGGCTTTCTCTGCTTTTCTCATACACGTCGACGATAAATTCGACACGGGTGTCGAGCTCTGTGAGCTCAGCGAGAATTTTTCTTCCCCTCTCACCCGTGCGATAGGCGTATGGGGTCATAAGAAACAGACTCTCTATGTTTTCCCTACCATCAAGGTGTATATCATAGCCCAACCGCTCACGTCTTATCAGTCTGAAGCCGGGAGGCGAGTCGCTCTCGGGCTCGTTTTCATAGGGAGTCCGGTATATCCTCTCCTTCAAGCCGAAAAGGTGTCGCCTGTCAGGATAGGCAAGGATAAATTTTCCGCCCAAGGCGAGCACCCTCTCCGTTTCTTCGGGAGCTAAGGGAGAAAAAATGTTCATCACAGCTCCAACCGAAGCGTCACTCAGGGGCATATTATATGAGCTTGCCACGCATACCTTGACAGGCGGACAGGACCTTGCCGTGAGCCTCGCCGCATCCTTTGATATATCGAAGGCGAGCATATCCACGTGGGATTCGCCGTCCCTCTCGGATAAGGCGCGATATACCCTCTCGGTATAGTAACCCTCGCCGCACCCCGCGTCAAGAAGCGCCTCACCCAGAGGAAGATACTGACAGACAAGCTCGGCAACCTTTTCAGCCAGCGGCTCATAGAACCCAAGCGAGAGAAATCTCGCCCTCGCCTCGACCATCTGCCTGTTGTCACCGTGCGTTCCGCCCGTTGAGCCGAGCAAGAGGTTATAATACCCCGCCCGAGCCCTGTCGTACGAGTGCCCCTCGGGGCATCTTTTCACTCCACCCTCACACAGGGCGAGCTCTTTTCTGCATTTCGGACATACAAAATCCATATTCAATCTCTTTCCTTGATTTATCGGACGGCATATCTATGCCAAATCACGCGTCACAGCCGGAATTATGCTGGTTAGTAGAAATTGCGTGAGACGAGGCGAAGCGAGCGCGAAGCCCGACGGCGTAGCTACCTACGTCGAGGGCGACAAGTCGATGCTTCAACAAAGTATCACACAATTTATACAATCAGCATACTGTCGCCGAAGGAAAAGAACCGATACCCCTCCTCCACCGCCACCTCGTAGGCGTTCATAACGTTTTCCTTGCCTGCCAGAGCGCTGACGAGCATTATCAGGGTGCTTTCGGGCAGGTGGAAGTTGGTTATCAGAGCGTCGACCGCCTTAAAGCTATAGCCGGGGTAGATGAAAATCGAGGTCGAGCCGCTCATAGCTCTGACTGTGCCGTCGCTCTCGCTGACGCTCTCGAGGACTCGGCAAGAGGTTGTGCCGACGGCTATAATTCTGCCGCCCAGCTTTCTTCTGCGGTTGATTTCCATAGCGACCTCGTCTGTTATAACGAAATACTCGCTGTGCATCAGGTGCTCCTCAATCTTGTCCACCTTGACAGGACGGAAGGTGCCAAGTCCGACGTGCAGAGTTACCTCGCCGTAGCCGACCCCTTTCTCTCTTATCCTGTCGAGCAGCTCCTCTGTGAAATGCAGTCCCGCCGTGGGAGCGGCGGCAGAGCCCTCCGTCCTGGCGTAGACCGTCTGATAATCGTTCTTGTTCTCGAGCTTTTTCGTGATATAGGGAGGCAGGGGCATATTTCCCACAGCGTCCAGCACCTCGTAGATGCTCTTGTACCTCTCCGTGTCATACTCGAAGCGCACGATACGGTTGCCACCCTCGGCAATTTCGGTTACCAACGCGCGAAGAATCCCTCCGAAGCGAAAGGTGGCGCCCACCTTGGCTCTTTTTCCGGGGCGCACGAGCGTCTCCCAGCTTCCGTCCTCGAGCATCCTGAGTAGCAACAGCTCCATTGAGGAGCCGGTTTTTTCGGTTTCTCCGAGGAGTCTGGCGGGTATAACCTTAGAGGAATTAACTACCAGCATATCCTCGGGGTTAAGATAGTCTATAATATCGCGGAACACTCTGTGCGAGAGCGAGCCGTCCTTTCTGTCAAGCACCATTAGCCGACACATATCCCTCACGTCAGACGGACTCTGGGCAATCAGCTCCTCGGGCAGCTCATAGTAGAAATCGTGTGTCGAAAGATCGGTAGCCACCCTCTCGTTAGTTATATTAATTTCGTTTTTTTTCATCAGTCGAATAACCTTTTCTCATATTAAACTTTTTTCACCCTCGCGCATAAGATAGAGTGCGCGTGATACTTTTCCAAGATAGAATATAGCACAAATTTAAGACAATTTCAAGTAAGCGTGACAAAAAAGGAGAATATATGAAAAAACCGATATTCGAGGGCGTCGGCACTGCTCTCATAACCCCCTTTAATAACGACAGTATAGACTACGCCACGATGGCGAGATTGATTGACAGACAGATTTCCGCGGGAGTGGGGGCTCTTATAGTTGGCGGCACCACGGGCGAGGCGGCAACGCTCACCGACAAGGAAAGGCGGGAGCTGTACTCCTGGGCAAGAGAATATACCGAGGGAAAAATACCCCTTATTCTCGGCACGGGCTCGCCCTCAACCAAGGCGGCGGTCGAATATACCCGATATGTCGGGGAGCTGGGCGCAGACGGCGCTCTGGTAGTCACCCCCTACTACAACAAGGGCACGAGGGAGGGGATAGTCAGGCACTACGAGGCTATAGCCGAGGCAACAGACATACCCCTGATTTTATACAACGTGCCGACGAGAACGGGAGTTGAGCTTGACATAGAGCTTGTCGAGCGGCTATGCGCGATACCCACCGTCAGAGCTATAAAGGAAGCCTCTGGTGTCGCGGAGAAGTACACAGTCCTTTCGACTCTAACTGACAGAATAGACCTCTACGCAGGCTCTGACGCTATGATATACCTGACGCTCTCTCTTGGAGGCTCAGGTGTTATCTCGGTGGTGTCAAATCTCTACCCCGAGGACACCGTCAAGCTATGTAAATTATACTTTACAGGGGAACGGGAGAAAGCGCTGAAAATCCAACACAGTATGGCGCGTCTGATAGAATCACTCTTCCTCGAAACCAATCCCGCGCCTGTGAAGTATGCTGCATCAAGGGCGGGACTCTCTTCCCCTGAGATGCGACTGCCGATGTGGCTGCCAACCGAGAGATGCAGAGCGAAAATCGACAAGGCGGTAGCCGAGTACGAGAAATTGAGAGCAGGATTATAAGCCCACCAAAAAAAGAGCGGCTCGCTGTCGTGAGCCGCTTGGGTTATTAAATGTATCGGGTTGTTATATATCGCACCGGTTATTTAACCGCATTTTCGTCGCACGTGTGCGCATATCGAAGTCTTAAATTATATCAGCCTTATCATATTGGACGAGCGCACCTCGACGTACATTTCGTGGTCAAGGTGATATAGGAGCGACTGGAAGAAGGCTGTCACGGGGTGCTCGGTGAAGAAATGCCCCGCTTCAAGAAGGTTGATTCCCATCTCGCTCGCCTCAGCCATGACGTTGTAGCCTATTCTGCCCGACACGAAGGTGTCAGCGCCCATCTCGAGCGCGGCACTAAGATAGCTCTTTCCGTCACCGCCGACAACGGCAACTCGCTGTACGGGGATACAAGCGTCTGCAACCTTGACTCCGTCGCAGTCAAGAAGCCCCTTCAGAAGATAGGAGAAGTCCTCCATACTTAACTCCTCGTCGAGCTCGCCTATTCTGCCAAGACCTCCCTCGCCAAAGGGTACGGCATTTCTGATGCCGATAATCTCACACAGGGTGTCATTGACACCGCCCTCGACCTTATCCGCTCTTGTATGGAAGGAGATAACGGCAATATCGTGCTTGATAAGCTTGATAACCTTTCTCGCTATGTGGTCGTCCTCGGTGAGATTTTTCAAAGGCTTGAAAATCAAGGGGTGGTGCGAGAGAATGAGGTCAATTCCGCTCGCTATGGCGTAGTCAACCATCTCCTCGGTGACGTCAAGGGTAACGAGCGCCCTTTTCACCTCTTTAGTATCGTCTGACGCGCACATAAGTCCGTCGTTGTCCCACGCCTCAGCGAGCGCGTCGGGTATTCTCTCAATGAGGCTATCGTATATTTCCCTGACTGTCATAGTATCAGCTTCCCTTCTTGTATAGTTTTGTTTTCATTCTCCGGGTAGTTAATCCTCGGAAAATTTCACACGGCTATGAGTATTTCTCTATCTCGGCTCTTATCGAAAGGATAATTTCCCGAAGCGCGCCGTCCTCCTCGCCGGAAGCAAGCCTTCCCTGATAAGCGCGCTCGAATGAGGCGAGCCTCGCTTTCATATAACCGAGGTAAGCGAATATATCACTCTCTCTCGGAGTGCATAAGCCAAGCGCCGCCGAGAACTCGTCGCTCTCTCTTTTTTTTCCGTCGTACTCGGAAAGAATAGTCAGATAAAACCTGCCAAGGCTCTCTGTATATCTCTCCTCAAGAGTGCGAAAGCCCAGCGAGTCAAGCGCGCGCCTCAGCGCCTCGGGACGTGTCATCGGCTGTGTTATCAGCCTGACCCCCTCTGTGCGAATAGCTGGCGCTTCTATAATTCTCGCGATTAGCTCGCCGCCCATACCACAGACGGCGAAGTCGGTTACACCAAGCCCCTCGAGCCCCAGAGCTCCGTCGGTCAGATGGAAGTCTACCCTGTCGGAAAGCCCCTCCGCTCTGACGCTCTCGCGGGCGGAATCAAGTGGATGCTCGTTGATATCGGTGAGCACCGCCCTTTCGATAATTCCTTTTTTCAATAAAAATACGGGCAGGTAGCCGTGATCCGTGCCAATATCGGCGAATACGGCGCCTGCCCTGACGTATTCCGCGGCGGAAAGAAGCCGCGCATCAATTCGGCTCGTCGCCATTATTTCGTGGAGAGATAGTTGTTAATCTTCTCTACAAGCTCGTCGGCGTCTGTGCCGTGTACCATACAAGCCTCCTCGATGGACTCTCCTCTGGAATGAGGACAGCCAAGGCAGTGCATACCTATCTCGAAGAAGAAGCGCGCGGTCTCAACATCGTGGTCAAGAATATCACCGATAAGCGTCTTTTTGGTTACTATCATTTCAAATTACCTCACTGTGTTTTTTTCAAGGGTAGTATACCACACTGTCACAGAAAAATCAATAGATATTTTAAAATACCAATTTTTTTCGTCGGGGCTTTACAACGGCGGGAAAATATGCTAAAATATTATGGATATATACTGCGAAAGGAACCGATATATATGATAGTTGCGCTTGAGGAATGCAAGAGAAGGCTTCTTTTGCTCAGCGACGTGCTCGTTGAGCTTGGAAACCAGCTAAGAATAGATGAGGCTAGAGAAAGAGCTCAGGAGCTCGAGAGAGAAACGATGGTGCAGGATTTCTGGGCGGATGCGGAAAAGTCCTCCAAGGTTCTGCGTGAGATAAAGCAATTAAAGGACAAGGTCGAGCACTACGAGGATCTGTGCTCAAGACACGAGGATGCCGTTACCCTCTGTGAGATGGCTATTGAGGCGGGAGACGAGGACTCGGTTGACGAGGTCGTGTCCGAGACCGACTATATCGAAAAGGAGGCCGAGAGGTGTCGTATCGAGGTGCTTCTCTCGGGTCCCTACGACAGAAATAACGCTATTCTCTCCTTCCACCCCGGCGCAGGAGGCACGGAGGCTCAGGACTGGGCGTCTATGCTCTACCGTATGCACACGAGATGGGCGGAGAAGAGCGGCTTCACAGTCAAGCTTATTGACTGGCTGGACGGCGACCAGGCAGGACTGAAATCGGCTACGGTTATGGTTGAGGGCATCAACGCCTACGGTTATCTCAAGAGCGAGAACGGAGTACACAGGCTCGTGCGCGTTTCTCCCTTCGATGCCTCGGGAAGAAGACAGACCTCCTTCGCATCGGTGGAGGTTATGCCCGAGTTCGAGGACGACGATACCATAGAGCTTCGTGACGAGGATCTCGAAATCACCGCTCACCGCTCCAGCGGCGCGGGCGGTCAGCATATCAACAAGACCGACTCTGCTATCCGTATCGTGCACAAGCCCACGGGTATCGTCGTCGGCTGTCAGACCGAGCGCAGCCAGCTGCAGAACAAGGAAACCGCCCTCAAAATGCTGAAGGCAAAGCTTATGGAAATCAAAATCCGCGAGAAGCTCGACAGAATCGAGGACATACAGGGCAACAAGGTCAATATTGAGTGGGGCAGTCAGATAAGAAACTACGTTTTCATGCCATACACTCTGGTTAAGGACACGCGCACCGGCTACGAGGACGGAAACGTCGACTCGGTTATGGACGGAAATATCGACGAGTTCATCAACGCGTACCTGAAGCACATTTCCCAGAGCGAGAAAAAGTAACTTTTCCCGGGGTTATGCCGGAGCGTGTGAGTGACGCGTCACAGAGAAAAGTCTGGCGGGTGCGCCTCAATGAGAAATATAAAGGCTCTCTTCCACAGCGAGAGCCGAAAGGTGTGGGGCTGAACCGCCAAGGGTTCAGCCCCATTTTAATATTTTCAGAGAAGCTCCTCCGCGAGCTCCCTCAGTGCAGCAACGTCCGTTTTCCTTCCGCACTTGATAGCTACCGTGAGATTGTCCCGAGTGAATACCGAGCGGGAAAAGTCACGCACGTCCTCGGCTGTAACGGAGGAATAGGCGCGAGCTCTGGAGTCAATATCAGGAAAGCCAAGCCCTAAGAAGTGATTATCGTACGCCATAGTGAAGTTAAGGTCTCTCGGGTCGTCGAGGAGCATAGCCTCGTTGTCGGTATGCGCCGCGAGCATCAGTCTGTCGAATGGGAGAAGCTCACTTTTCATTCGCGAGAGTACCCCGAGGGCGCACCTGAATGTCTCCTCGAGCCTTGAGGGAGTCACCTCGAAGGTGAGGTAGATATATCCGATATTCTTATACACCGCAGAGCCGCCGTCAAGATCATATATGAGTCCTCTTTTCTCGGAAAGCTCTAAGAAAAGCTCCGAGGAATATCCACCGAGAAGAATCTTATATACCTGCTCACACAGTATCGGTCCGTGACGGGCGACGTCTATATCAAATGTAAGTCTAACTTTACAGGACTCGCCGTTTTTTCTGTATATCGCGCCGCCTCTGTTTCCAAATTCGCGCGGCACGGGTGCTATCGTTTCCTTTTTCTCACCCTCATACAGCTCGCCCTCGCCGAACAGAGTGACAAGCGTGTCGAGGTCGTCATCAGAAAAGGCTCCTGTCAGGTATAAAAATAGATTGTCCCCCGTGAAAACACTCCTCCTGTACCTCTCGATATACCGTCGTGACATTTTCGAGATGCTACCCGATGTGCCTGTGATAAATCTTGATAATGATGAGTCGGGAAATGCGCGCGACATAGCGAATGAGTCAAGAGAAGATCGCTCGTCGCTCTCCCTTATCTCCGCGCGGATTCTCTGCCGCTCGGACTCCACCTCACCGGCGGGAAGCTGTATCGGCGAGAGAAGACGCGAAAAAATCTCTGCCGCTATCCGAAAATTCTTAGGCGCGCCCACTATATAAAACTGCACCATATCGGTGCTCGTCGTGGCGTTGAAATCAAGACCGTGCTTATCAAGCAGCCTGTACGCCTCACCGTCCAGAAGATAATTTATATTTCTTATCGAAAGGTGCTCAAGAAAATGGCAGACTCCGCTCTCGGACTCGGACTCATGCAGACTGCCGCATCTGAGGTATAGAGAAATCATGAAGCTGTGCGAGCTCTCCACTCTGTAGCTGTAGAGCGGCAGACCGTTTTTCAGTATTCTTTTTTTCTCCATATCAGTTCTCCTTTCTTTTTTTATATTTTAGCACACGAGTTCTCTCAAATCAATATTAATATTGAATTTGGCGAATAATTATATTCTTTCCAAGATTGACAAGCGGACTAAAATATTATATAATTTTATGGATAGAAAATCAGAAGGGGGTTAGCTATGCTGCCGGAGGGCTTTATAGTCAGGGCCAAGGAGCTTCTTGGCGAGGACTTTAACAAATTTATTGAAGCGCTGAGCTCGCCTGCCGAGCGCGGCGTCAGGGTTAACAGAATAAAAGCAGACCCAAGCCTCTGTGCTACGCTTCTTGGCGAGGGTATAACACCCATTCCCTACTGCGATGGCGGATTTATCCTGGAGGACGACAGGCGTCTTGGCATAAGCCCTGAGCACCACGCGGGAATGATATACTCGCAGGACCCGGGCGCTATGGCAACACTCTCCGCGCTGGACTTACCCGAGGACGCCTGGGTGTGCGATCTGTGCGCCGCCCCGGGTGGAAAATCGGGACAGGTAGCCGAGAAAATCCCCCGCGGCTTCCTTCTTTCCAACGAGTACGTCCCAAAGAGAGCTAAAATAATAGTCGGCAACTTCGAACGGCTCGGTGTGAAAAACGCTATGGTAACCTCGCTTGACACACGGGAGCTTTCTGAAATGTTTTCCTGTGTCTTTGACCTGGTGGTAGCCGACGCACCCTGCTCGGGCGAGGGTATGTTCAGAAAAAACGAGCTCGCGCTCACAGAGTGGAGCCTTGACAATATCCTGCTCTGTCAGAAAAGGCAGGAGTATATACTCGATAACGCCGCGTCCATGGTTAAGCCGGGTGGCAGACTGCTGTATTCCACCTGCACATACGCGCCCGAGGAAAACGAGATAGTTGTCACGAGGTTTCTCGAGCGTCACCCCGAGTTTTCCATCATTCCCGTCAAGGATACACTCGTTATGGCAACTGCCGACGGTATCCCCTCACCTGAGGCTGACGCTGTGGGAATTGAGCTCACGCGCAGGTTCTACCCCCATATATCGCGCGGCGAGGGACAGTATATAGCGCTTCTTGAGAAGGCGGACACGGGCGAGAGACCGAAGATTCTCTATAAGGACGCATCGAAGCCTCTTAGCAGCACTGAGCGACAGATAGCTGAGTCCTTCCTTCTTGAATGTATGGACAAGCTACCTGAGGGCAGGCTTTCCAAGGTGGGAGAAAACATAGTTTTAATTCCGCACGGGTGCCCTATTCCACCGAAATCGGTATTTATGTCGGGCATACTTCTCGGCGAAATATCGGGAGGCAGGTTAAAGCCGTCGCACCAATTCTTCTCTGCCTTCGGCGCGCGCTTCAGGCGTCAGGTGAGACTGACTCAGGGCGATGTGAGAGTGGAAAAATACCTCTTGGGCGAGGAGATTGACGCGGATATACCGAACGGCTGGTGCTCTGTGCTCTACGAGGGCGCACCTCTAGGCGGCGGCAAGGCGTCGGGCGGCAGGGTGAAAAACCACTACCCCAAGGGCCTAAGAAACAGATAATCAAGGAAATAATAACAGAAAAAGGAGTATTATAATGGAAAAAATCATAGCTAAGGTGGGACCTCTCACCGTCAAGGAGAGCGAGGTTGAGGAATTTCTCCTCTCTCTCGGCCAGCGCGGCGCGGCATATAACAACCCCGAGGGAAGAAGGGTAATCCTCGAGCAGATTATCTCGAATAAGCTGCTTCTTCTCGAGGCAAGGAGCAACCTCTATGAAACAGAGCCCGAGTTCAAGGCTGAGCTCGCAAGACTCAAGGAAAACCTGCTCGTCAACTACGCCTCGGGCAAGGTATTTGACAGAGTTACCGTCACGGAAGGCGAGCTTCGCGACTACTACGAGAAAAATCTTGACCGTCTTGGAGGCGGCGCTACCGTCAACGCATCTCATATCCTCGTTGAAACAGAGGAGCAGGCTCTCGAGATACTGGGAAAAATCAAGTCGGGAGAGCTCACCTTCGAGGATGCCGCTATGCAGTATTCCTCCTGCCCATCGGGCGAAAGAGGGGGAAACCTCGGCGACTTCTCGCAGGGACAGATGGTGCCCGAGTTTGACAGAGCGGTATTTTCGATGGAGGTCGGTGAGATAACCGAGTCTCCCGTCAAGACACAGTTCGGCTACCATCTTATCAAGCTTAACTCGAAAAACGAGGCACAGGTTCCCTCCTTCGAGGAGGTTGAGCCCCAGCTGAGAGAGGCGCTCCTTAACGAAAAGCGCCACGAGGCGTACGGCCGTCATATCAATCAGCTGAAAATTCTCTACCCCGTCGAAATCATCTGATGACCGAGGGACAGGAGCTTTTAAAAAAACGCTTTCTCGAGCTGGCGCGGCGCTCTGACGAGGGGCACTATTTCAGCTTCACAGACTTTTTGGGGCTGGCGGAGCAGTCTGGGCTAAGAGAGTGTGACCTTCGTGGATACCGATACAGGCTTTTCGGAGGCGCAGAGGGCGCAGAGAGGGTTATCGCCCGCTTTGGCGACGCGGAGGAGCTTGGCTACGAGGCGGATTTTCCCATTTCCTGCCTGCTCATATCTCCAAGGTCGGAAAAATTTGCCGACAAGCTCACGCACAGGGATTTTCTCGGCGCTCTTCTGAATCTCGGCATAGAGCGCGAGGTGCTCGGCGACATAGTTATAAGAGAGAACCGAGCGTATATTTTCGTCCTTGATAATATGGCGGAATATATCCTTGGCTCACTCGAGAGGGTGAGGCGCACGGACGTGCGGGTAACGCTCGCAGAGGGTCTGCCTGAGGGCGAGCTGTATCGCACGGAGAAAAGAAATATACAGCTCTCGGGCGAGAGAGTTGACGCTGTGGTGGCGAAGACCTTTTCGCTCTCCAGAGATGACGCGCAGTCGCTAATCACGAGGCGTACGGTATATGTCAACGGCGCTCTGTGCGAAAGCGTGTCCTACACCCCGAAGCTGAATGACGTCATTTCAGTACGTGGCAAGGGCAGACTTATCTACCGCGGCGTCACCGGAACAACGAGAAAGGGCAAGCTGAGCGTCACCGTCGAGGTGTACGTATAGGAAGGATTTAAAATGAGTGTAGATAAACAATACTTTATATCGAGGCTGAATAAGGTTTTCTCTGATAACGGGCTTGGAAGGCTGTTAAGCAGGGAGGCGTGCGAGAAATTTCTTGCCCTCACCGAGCATATGCTGACAGAGAACGAGAAGTACAATCTCACGGCTATAACAGATATTGATAAGATAATTCTTAACCACTACGCTGACTGCGCGACGCTGGCGGCAAGGCTGAAGACGGGCGCGAGTGTCGTGGATATTGGTTGCGGCGCGGGCTTTCCCACGCTGCCCATGGCTATTCTTCGCCCCGATATTTCCATACTCGCAGTTGACTCTACTGCCAAGCGAGTCGCCTACGTTGAGGGTACGGCTAAGCTGCTCGGTCTTTCTGGCGTCAGATGCGTGACCATGCGCGCTGAGGACGGGGCCAGAATGCCTGAGTATAGAGAGAGGTTCGATATAGCTACCGCGAGAGCTGTGGCGGAGTTAAGAATTCTAGCCGAGCTCTGCCTGCCCTACGTCAAGCTTGGCGGATCCTTCATCGCTATGAAGGGAAAGAACGCTGAGTTCGAGCTCTCGGGAGCGAGGAAGGCTATCGCTACGCTCGGCGGCAGAGGAGCGAGGATAGAGACGGTTAATCTGAAGTCAGACACAGAGGAGCTCTCCCATCCACTCATTATCATCGACAAGAAGGAAAAGACCCCCTCATCCTACCCGCGCCCCTACGCGCAGATTAACAAGAAGCCGCTGTGATACATAGTCAGAAAGCCCCGAAGCTGATAACCTCGGGGCTTTCTTTTTTAACTGCCGATTCCGCCCGCCCTCGCGGCGTTTTCCGCAGCGATAACCTTTTCTCTCGCGTCAAGTTATCGCACAATCCGAAATCCGACCTTTTTCCACCGAGGAAATCTGCTAAAATTAAGGAAAAAGGGGGGGTAGCTATGAATATGTTTGAAGAAGCGAGGGCAATGTCGGGAACGCTCAGACTCTGCGGCTTGACACAGGCGGAGCTTGGCGAAAGGCTCGGCGTAAGCCAGTCCTGCGTGGCGAATAAGCTTCGCCTTCTCTACTACACCGAGGCGGAGGAAAAGGAAATTCTCAGACTGGGGCTCAGCGAGCGGCACGCGAGAGCAATTCTGCGCCTTGACACCCCGGAGGAGCGCCTTGTGATAATCGAAAAGGTCGACCGGATGTCCTTAACCGTCAGAGAGACCGAGGCTCTGGTCGACTCGCAGGTGATGAAAAAAGCCCCAAGAGAGATAGGCAGGGCGGACAAGCTCTCGGGCATCGAGAGCTTTCGAACAACTCTCAAGAAATGCGCGGATACCCTCACCTCCCTCGGCGTGCCCGTAACCCTCACCACAGGCTACTGGGGGAATAAGATGTACATAACCGTGCGAATAGAAGAAATATAGAAAAAGAGAGGACATTTCGGCTTAAGAACCGATTTGTTCTCTCTTTTGTTCGGTGGTAGCAAGCGGGAACTTGCACTGAAATATGGAAGTGTCAGTGACCTCCGATAATAAGGCGAACAGATTTTGAGGGAAAATTTCCGATTGTGACCCGATGGCGTAGGTGGCTACGTCGAGCGGGAGCAAGCGGGAATTTGCACCAAAATATGAAAGCCTTATTCTACTATGATTTTGGTGATACCAACTCCCCCGTTTCCTATCGCCTTGACAAGCGTGACGAGAAGCTCGCCCTCGCTTCTTGGAAGGGTCATATCAAGGTTGATGGTGTAGGAATCAACCGGGAATGCCTTTATATGTATTTTGATTGTCTGCTTATTTTCAAGGATAAGAGTTTTTTCGACTATGGTCTTGATTTCCTTGATAACGTTGAGGTCGACAGGACGGCGGAATATAAGCTTGGCGTGCTTGGTGACAAGCTCTGCCTCTTTTTCCTTTTCTCTTCTGCGTCGCTCCTCCTCGGCAAGGCGGCGGGCATTTTCTCTCTCCCTGCGCTCTCTTTCCTCGCGCTCAAGCTCCTCGCGACGAAGCCTGTCCCGCTCCTCTCTTTCGATTTCGCGGCGGCGCTGCTCCTCGACTGCCGCTCTGGCAACCTCGGCGAGCCTTTCTCTCTCCTTTTCCTCCTCGAGACGTCTTTCCCTCTCGAGCTCTCTCTGCCTTTGTAGCTCCTCGCGCTCGCGCTCCTGTCTTTCTCTCTCAAGACGCGCTCTTTCCTCTGCCTCGCGTCTTTCTGCCTCGAGTCGCTCCTCGCGGGCTCTGGCTTCCTCTATGAGCCTCTGGTTTTCGGCTCTGAGTCTTTCGCTCTCGGCTCTGAGTTCCTCTCTCTCCCTCTCGGCTCTAGCTCTCGCCTCCGCCTCATATTCAAGGCGGACCTTCGCCTCGACCTCGCGGCGTATTCTCTGCTCACGCTCCAGGTCGGTTTCGACAGGCTGAGCCGCCTTGGGCTCCTCTATGTATTCCTGCTCCTCGATATATTCAGGCACATCGGGAGTGTTCTCTGCCATCTCGGTGTATTCGGGCACATCGGGGGTGCCTTCCTCCTCAACTTCCTCGGGAATATCAAGACCGAAGATGAGCTCGTCCTCGGTATCGACTGCGGGCTCCTCTGTGGGATAGGAGGTGCTCTCCTCGGGCAGACTCTCGCCCAGGGCGGCGCGCGCCATAGCGGTTATATCATCATCCTTGACCTCGGGGGCTGTGGGAGTGGTCGCCGTGTCGGTAACGCCAAGCACGGAGCGCAGGCGAAGCTCTATATCATCCTCGGGAGCGCGCTCGGGCTCGGGAAGCTGTATGAGCTCACCTCTTTTTATAGCCCTCTTGATAAGCTCGCGCCATTCGGTAACCATTTTCTTCCCCATCGCCGACTGATACTTATCGGGATTGGCGCGACAGAGGAATCTGAACTCCTTTTCTCTGACCTTCTGGGGCACGTCCTCTCCGAGCTCAAAGCGGACGGCAGAGGGGGAAATATCGTCGGAAATGCTGACCGCTCCGACTCCTCCGTCGGCTCTCGTCCATCTGACCCAGAAATCACGCGGACGGCATCCCTTGTCTGTGAAAAGAAGACGGCGGTAGGTAACTCCCTCCGAGGTGTGCTCCATATATGTATCCGCAGCGAAGCAGACGTCAAGCTCCAGCGTCGAGGTCGAAAAATCCTCTATTCTGAGCGCACATCTCAATCTGTCGGCAATCTGCTCGGCGAGCGCGTCAAGAAAGCTCTGGCTGTACTTGCCAACTAAGAGCATAGGGTCGCTGAGCGCGGTAGTAACCTTGAGCGGAAGGGCGTCGGATCTGTAGGAAATTCTCCTTCCCGATACCTCAAGCCTTATCGCCTCGGGAGCTGAGCAGACCGAAAAGCCGACCTCCCCCTCGCCCACGTAGGCATAGGGCACGCCATCGCGAAACAGGTCGGTAACACCCCATTTGACGAAAACCGTGCCGGGCGCGCCGTCCGAGATAACCGTCAGAGGATAGTACCACTCGCCCTCAACCAGTAGCTCGCAGTCAAGATAGTGGTCGTACATCACAGCTCCCTCAAGGCTCTCTCCGAAAACGGAGATAAGCTGCGGTATAACCTCGCCCTCAAACGCGGAAACGAACTCCGCTGTGGCTATCCTTTTCAGTATTTCGTTGTGAAGCTCAAGTTTCACCCTCATAGCTTTCTCGCCCTTTCTGTATTTTGCCGCGTATTAAGCACTTATATCTTAATTTTATCATATATTATAGGAAAAATCAATCACCGATTAACCATTTTTTGAATATTTTTATCAAATATCCTGTCCATCCGGTCGAATACGGTCGAATTCAAAGTCAAGTCAATTTTTACAATCTAGAGGACAATTTATGCAATGTTATATCACGCCAAAATATTGTATAATGTAGCTGGAAATTTATTTAATTCAAGGAGAAATACTATGAATCAGATGATTAAGGAGCTCTACTCCATCGGTCTTATCCCGGTTATCAAGATTGAGGACCCAAGCGACGCCGTTCCGCTCGCCAAGGCGCTTATCGACGGCGGACTTCCCGCTGCGGAGATCACCTTCCGTACTGCATGCGCGGCTGAGGCTATCAAGAATATCACCGAGGCGTATCCCGAGATGCTCGTCGGCGCGGGCACGGTACTCACCTGCGAGCAGGTTGACGCGGCTATCGCGGCAGGCTCGAAGTTCCTCGTTTCCCCCGGACTTAACCCCAAGGTTACCTCCTACTGTCTTTCCAAGGGAGTTCCTATGCTCCCCGGCTGCTCCAATCCCTCTGATATTGAGGCGGCTCTTGAGCTTGGTCTTAAGACGGTTAAGTTCTTCCCCGCAGAGGCGGCAGGCGGTCTCAAGATGCTGAAGGCTATGGCGGCTCCCTACGGTCAGCTCACCTTCATGCCCACGGGTGGCATCAACGCTGATAACCTGCTCGACTACCTCAAGTTCAACAAGATTATCGCCTGCGGAGGCTCCTTCATGGTGCGCGACGACCTCATCCGCGACAAGAAGTGGGATGAAATCACCGCACTCACCAGAAACGCTGTCAAGGCTATGCTCGGTCTTGAGTTCACCCACATGGGTATCAACAACGACAACGCCGAGGAGGCTATGAGATCCGCGAAGCTCTTTGAGCTCATGTTCGGTCTTCCCACTCGCACCACCTCGAAGTCGGTTTTCGCCGGAGATGCCTTTGAATTCATGAATGGACGCGGCCCCGGCAGATGCGGACACATCGGTATCCGCACCAACTTTGTTGACAGAGCTATCGCTTACTTCACAAGACTGGGCTTCGAGTTCGACGAGGAGTCGATTGTTCTCGATGAAAAGAGCGGCAAGCCCAAGTTCGTCTACTTCAAGGACGAGATTTCCGGCTTCGCTGTGCATCTGGTTCAGAAATAATCCCCCCCCCTTGGGACAGAGGCTTACCTCTGTCCCCTCTTTTTTTATCTTATTCGCCCCTTCGCTTGACTTTTCCCTCGGAGTATAGTATAATTGTTCTAATAAATTAGAAAAGAGGTGAGCCCTTGAACATAGTAGTATATACAGCCGACGAGCGCCTGTGGCAGAGAGTCAGACTCTGTCTTATAGATGCTGTGGAAAATATATATCTCGGCAGAGAAGACGACGGTGACTTTGGCAGAGCGGTGGTTATTCTCGATACTGATACTGCCGTGACAGACAGAGAAGCCGATATTCTTCTCTCTCGCAGGGGAGTGAGCGGGGCTCTTATAGTTCCCTTTTCCTTCGAGGAGTTAAAAAACGAGGTCAAAAGGATAGAAAAACGCCACACGGGTAGCCTCATTCTCCTTGAGGACGAGCGCGCGGTGAGGCTATTCGGCGAGATAATCAGGCTTACCGACGTGGAATACAGGCTTCTTTCGGCTCTGCTCTCCGAGAGGGCGGGAGTGTTCGTTTCCCGCGAGCGTCTTATCAGGGAGGTATGGCGCGGTGAGTGTGACGGTGGCGTTGTCAACGTATATATTCACTACCTCAGAGAAAAGCTCGAGAAGAGCGGAGAAAAAATTATTATTTCCTCGCGCCGCGAGGGATATATGATAGACGAAAGGTACAGGAGGTGATGGCGTGCTGACTTTAATGGAGGGCGGCTTCTGCTCGGTATGTCACGAGCAGCTGGTCAAGAAAATACAGAGCAGCGTTCTATCGGGTCGCAGGAGTCTTCTTATCGTGCCCGAGCAGCAGACGCTGTCCTGTGAGGCGCAGATGTGCGCCCTGCTCCCCGAATATGCCCCGAGAGTGTTCGAGGTGACTAATTTCACAAGGCTGTCGGACGTTGTGTTCCGCGAAATAGGCGGAGTTAATATGAAATATGCGACGGGCACCGAGTCCTCGCTGATAATGTGGCAGACGCTCGTGGAGCTCTCGGGGGTTATTTCGCTGACGGGCGGAAGAAAAAAGGTCAACACAGGCACAGTCACCAAGGCGCTGTCGGCTGTCAGCGAAATGGAAAGAGTCGGGGTTTCGCCCGAGATGCTGACTACCCTCGTCGCCTCGGGAAATATAACCGACAGGCGCCTGTACACCAAGCTGTTCGACCTCTCTCAGATATGGACGACCTACAGAGAAAGACTGCGAGAGAAAACAGGAGAGGTGACCGACGGTACAGCGGCGCTTATCGAGAGGTTGTCCGAGAACAGAGACTTTTTCTCCGGGACGGATATATATATCGACGGCTTCATATCCTTCACCGAGCCACAGTACAGGCTGATTATCCTTCTCTCAGAGCTCACGGAGGTGACTCTCACTCTGACGCTTCCGCGCTACGCAGGCGAGGACTACGGCGATGCGGGCTTTGAATACTCCGAGGTGGTAGACTCAAGAGAGAGGCTGATTAAGCTTGCCGGACGGGCAGGCGTGACGGTGAGGCAGGAAAAGCAGCACGCGGATACTGAGTCGAAGAACATAGCGATAAGAGCCATAACTCCCCTTCTTTTCTCAACGAGTGGCGAGTGCGACGAGGACGCGCTCAGAAATATATCGACGGGCGGGGGGCGTGTCAGAATTTTCGAGGCGGAAACTCCCTTTGAGGAGTGCGACTTCATAGCGGCAGACATCAAGCGTCGAGTTATCTCGGGCGAGAGATATTCTGATATTGCCATAGTGACGAGAAATATCGACGCCTACTGCGATATACTCGACAACGCCCTGAAGCTCGAGGGCGTGCCTCACTTCATCTCTCTGAAAAGAGATATAAGCTCCCTCGAGGCTATCAAGCTCATAACCACAGCCTACGCTACGGTCTGTCGCGGCTTCAGGTCGGAGGACGTTCTGACCTATGCCAAGTGCGGTCTTTCGGGCGTTAGCCGTGACGAGCTCGACGAGTGGGAGCTGTATATCAAGAGGTGGAGCATCGACGGAAAGGGCTTCACACGCGAGGAAGGCTGGAATATGAGCCCGAGAGGCTACAAGCCACTTGATGAGGCAGACTTCAGCGCCCTCGAGGGTCTTAACAGAACGCGCGACAGGATTATCACACCGCTTGTAGCCTTCGACGAGGACAGCCGTGCCGCCGTGACGGTCAGGGAGCACGCCGAGGCGCTGATGCGACTTCTATCGGATATAAGCCTTGAAAAATGCCTATACGTCAGGGCTCAGGAGCTCTTTGATGCGGGCGAGGTAGATGCCGCGGAGGAAAACGCGCGTCTGTGGCAGACTATATGCCGCTCGCTCGACACGCTTGTCAGTGTGTTAGGTGACACACCGTGTGACAGAGATGACTTCATTTCTCAGCTCGGCGTCGTTTTCCGTGATGCGAGTATATCAAGACTTCCCTCTGCCAGAGAGCAGGTTACCGTCGGAGAGGCGGACACGCTCAGAATGGGCAGAAAAAGACATATCTACCTCATCGGCGTCAATCAGGGAAAATTCCCGGGTATCGCCCGCGAAAAGTCCTATTTCACAGAGCGCGACAAAGCGTATCTTTCGGCGCTCGGTATGCCCATCGAGCCGGATATGAGGCTCAAAAGCTCAAGGGAGCTCTACTGCTTCGCCAGGGCGTTCAGCTTCCCCGACCAGAGCGTCACGCTGTCCTATCCGACGATGTCGGCGGCAATGTCAAGAGAAACTCCCGCCGAGGTTATAGACAGAATAGTCGAGTTGGCTTCTGGTAGAGTTTCCGTCAGAAAAATCACCGAGCTACCCCTTGGCGAGCGTATCTTTTCACCGCACAACGCCCTGATGCTATCGGGCGAGGCTACCGACGAGGAGTACGGCGAGATAAAATGCGCGCTCATTGACCACGGACTCGCGCACACCGTCGAAATTGCCGAGAGCTCTACCAAGAATGTTTCGCTCTCGCTCTCGGACGAAACGGTGGCTATGGTATTCGGCGAGAACACCTACCTCTCGCAGTCGAGGCTTGACAGCTTTCTTAGCTGTCCGTTCTCCTATTATTCAAAATATATTCTCTCGCTCGGCGAGGAAAGAAAAAGCGAGCTGTCGGCGGACGTTGTCGGTAGCTTCATACACTCTGTGCTTGAAAACTTTTTCTCTATCGTATGGGGCGAGCTCGGGGGTATCGCATCTGTTGGCGAGGAGGATATCGCCTCGATAGCAGAAAGGGCATCCGAGAAGTATCTGTCGCTAATACTCGGCGGCGGAGGTGGCGGCGCGAGAATGGAAAACGCGACCTCAAGGCTCACCCGAGCGGCAATGCCCGTTATCAAGGGGCTGTGCGAGGAATTTTCCTCTTCTAAGTATACTCCCACCTTCTTCGAGCTCAAGACCGGTACGGGAGGACCTGACAGCCCTGACCCTGTAGTTTTCGTGACACGGGACGGGGGTAAGGTGATTATCAGCGGTATCGTCGACCGCGTTGACACTATGAAGGTCGGGGAGGACGTGTACGTCAGGGTTATCGACTACAAGTCGGGCTCAAAGACCTTCTCTCCCTCCGACTTAGAAAAGGGCGAGAGTCTTCAGATGTTCTTATACCTCAAATCAATAACCGATACCAAGCGCCCTGAGTTCCTCGAGAAAATGGGCGTCGGGGAGGGCGGCGAGCTGATTCCCGCGGCGGTTATGTACGTCAAGACGAAGCTCAGCGACTCCGTTATCGACACGCACGACGAGGCGAAGGCGGAGGAAGCAGCGAAGGCGCTCTGCTCCCGCGACGGAATGGTGCTGGACGACGAGGTAAGCCTTGGCGGAATGAACGGGCAGTTTCTGCCCGAGGGCGCGGACAAGCCCGACAGCAATCGCAGATACACTCGCGAGGGCTGGGAAGAAATATGCGAAACCGTCGAGAGCGTGGTGCTTTCCATAGCCGAAAATATGCGCTCGGGCGATATATCTGCAAGACCGAAAACCCCCTCCGACTACCGTGGCACATGCTCCTATTGTCCGTACAGACCCGTGTGCAGAAGGAAATGATGCCCGACAGCGTAGAGGCAAGGGGATTCAGGAATAACCGAACGAAAAAGGCTGAGCCGTTATTGGCTCAGCCTTAATATTATCATTAAATGGAATCAACGAAGCTCCCAACCTCATCGAATGGAATGCCCATCACTATCGAAATCTCGGAATAGAGCAGTCTTTCCGCCTTTCTCATCGCGTTTTCGTCCGAGAGGAAGTTCTTTTTTCCCTCCTCGCCGCGTCGCTTGCCCGCCTCGCGGATAGAGAGTATCATTTTCATAAGCTCACAGCGGTCACCCGAGGCGAGCGTTGCCTTGAAGCTCTCAGCCCTTTTTCTGTTATCCGAAATCCATTCGGGTAGGGGCTCTGTCTTAGCCCTTCTGACGACCGAAATCAGCTCTCCCGAGGAAAGGAGCGGACGCATTTGAGAAACGAGGGCGTCATTATCGGTGGGAATAAGCGTCTCGGACATAGAAGTCGCGCCAACCTCCCTGAGAACGTAGTAGCTCCGAGAGACGTCGCCAACCGAAATCTCGCGCAGGTCAACGATTTCCATCACGCCGCCGGCGCCGTATACTACTCTTTCACCTATACTGTGCATGGCTCCTCCTCTCAAAAGCTTTTTAAAAAACGGCCCTGACAAGCCGCGATGACATACAACCGTTTTTTTCTTAGTTAAACATTCTATATATATTTTATCATATTTTAAATATTTTTGTAATTGGCAATCCTTAATTAAAATTTTGTTCACAAATTGTATATATTATACAATTAACCGCCCATATACCCCGTCGTTGTGTGCATTATTGAGCAGAAAAATAGAAAAAGAGCGGGAATTGAAGGATTTCTCCCCTACTCCCACTCTCTATAATTGGGTGCCGTCACAGCGAGTCTAAAAAGCCCCTCACGCACTGACTCCCCAAAAAGGTATCAAACTCACCCGAGGTGCATAACCACGCTGTGTCCTTTCTTAGTACATTCCGTCCATTCCGCCTGCGCCCTGAGGTACTGCAGGCTGAGGCTCCTTCTTGTCGACCACGAGCGCCTCGGTGGTAAGCACGGTGGAGGCTATCGAAGCCGCGTTCTGCAGAGCGCAGCGAGTAACCTTGGCAGGGTCAACGATACCGTCCTCGACCATATCGCAGTATACCTCGCGGTAGGCGTCAAAGCCGTAGCCAACCTTGCCCGAGTCCATAATTCTGGATATGATAACCGAGCCGTCGAGTCCCGCGTTCTCGGCAATCTGACGCATAGGAGCGGTAAGAGCTCTCGAAACTATCTTAGCGCCCGTGCGCTCGTCGCCCTCGAGGGTGTCAACCACAGCATCAACAGCGGGAATAACGTTGATAAGCGCTACTCCGCCGCCCGCGACGATGCCCTCCTCTACCGCCGCCTTGGTGGCGTTGAGAGCGTCCTCTATTCTGAGCTTCTTTTCCTTCATTTCAATCTCGGTAGCCGCGCCAACCTTGATAACCGCGACACCGCCCGCGAGCTTCGCCAGACGCTCGAGCAGCTTTTCCTTATCAAACTCGGAGGTAGTGACCTCGAGCGCCGCTCTTATCTGGCCCACTCTGTCGGCTATAGCCGCCTTGTCACCCGCACCGTCAACTATGATGGTATTTTCCTTGGTAACCTTGACCTGCCTTGCTCTGCCGAGCTCTGCGAGAGATACGTCCTTGAGCTCAAGTCCGAGCTCGGAGGTGATAACCTCGCCACCTGTGAGAGTAGCGATGTCGCGGAGCATTTCCTTTCTCCTGTCGCCAAATCCCGGAGCCTTGACCGCGACGACGGTGAAGGTGCCCCTGAGTCTGTTAAGCACGAGGGTGGTGAGAGCCTCGCCCTCGACGTCCTCTGCTATGATAAGAAGTCTTTTTCCCGACTGAACGATCTGCTCAAGAATGGGAAGAAGCTCCTGGATAGCGGAAATCTTCTTGTCTGTGATAAGAATAAGACAGTCGTCCAGCACAGCCTCCATCTTATCGGTGTTGGTAACCATATAGGGCGAGAGGTAGCCTCTGTCGAACTGCATACCCTCGACGACCTCGCTGTAGGTATCCGCGCTTCTCGACTCCTCGACGGTGATAACTCCGTCCGAGGTAACCTTATCCATAGCGTCGGCGATAAGCTGACCTATGGTCTCATCTCCCGCGGAAACCGCGCCGACTCTGGCAATATCAGCCGAGCCTCTGACGGTCTTAGCCTGCTTTTTCAGCTCCTCAACCGCCGCGTCAACCGCCTTGAAGATACCTTTTCTCAGCACCATAGGATTAGCGCCCGCGGTGACGTTCTTCATACCCTCGTGGATGAGCGCCTGAGCGAGCAGGGTCGCGGTTGTCGTGCCGTCGCCTGCGGCGTCGTTGGTCTTGGTAGCGACCTCGCGCACGAGCTGAGCGCCCATATTTTCAGCGCCGTCCTCAAGCTCGATCTCCTTGGCGATGGTAACGCCGTCGTTGGTGATAAGCGGAGCGCCGAATTTCTTGTCAAGCACCACGTTTCTGCCCTTGGGTCCGAGGGTGATCTTGACCGTATTGGCAAGCTTATCTACGCCGCGAAGCAGTGCGCTTCTGGCGTCAATTCCGTATATTATATCCTTAGCCATAGTATATACCTCTCTTTCAATTAATCCTCGACAACAGCGAGAACGTCAGCCTGACTGACTATCTGATAATCCACGCCGTCAAGCTTCACCTCGGTGCCCGAGTACTTACCTATAATAACCTTATCGCCGACATTCAGTGTCATAACGACCTCCTTGCCGTCAACCAGCCCGCCCGGGCCAACAGCCACGACGAGCGATACCTGCGGCTTTTCCTGAGCAGAGCCAGGCAAAACTATGCCGCCCTTGGTCGTCTCCACGGCGTCAATCCTTCTCAGAACTACCTTATCAAATAAGGGCTTAAGCTTCATATATAATGTCCTCCTGTATATAAGCGACGTCCTGCCGCATATTATTTCATTTTATTTTAACAAAAAAATATTAAAAAATCAATACCAAGGTGGAAAATATTTCTAATCAGAGAGCGCCGCCTTGAGAGCGGCAATGATTTTCTTTTCCTCTCTTGATATTTTCACCTGCGAGACTCCGAGCAGCCTTGCCACCTCGGTCTGCGATAGGTCGCGGAAGTACCTGAGCGCGACTATCCGTCTGTGGAAGGGCGAGAGCCCCTCGATAGCCACCCTGAGAGCCAGCCTGTCGCACAGGGGCACAGACTCCTCGTCGGCTATAAGCGCGCCGAGGGTAACACCGTCGTCCTCACCCGTGGGGGGCTCGTCGAGCGAGCGCACGGGCAGCTCGGAAAACAGAGCCGACGCCGCATCCTGCGGTGTAACGCCAACCGCCTCGGCTATGCTGACTATATCGCACCTCTCGCCCGCCGAGAGCCGCCTCTCGCGCTCCTTATTCAGTATAGCGCTGAGCCTTTTCTGCTCGCGCGAGACCTTGATTATTCCGTCATCGCGCAGGAATCTGCGTATTTCGCCGAAGATAAGCGGCACAGCGTAGGTCGAAAAGGCGCATCCGCGCTCGGTATCGAAGGTTTTTATAGCCTTGACGAGCCCGACGACTCCGCACTCAACTATCTCCTCGGGGTCCCTTCCCCTGTCATAGAAGCGGGCGGCGATATTATATACCAAGGGCATATTGAGCGTCACGAGCTCCTCTCCCGCCTCGGCATCGCCCGCCCTGAACCTTCTTATAAGCTCGGGGTTCCTGTCATAGCCGCACTTAACCTCAGTCGCATCCTTCATCATCACCTGCCGGGGCGAGAAATTTTCGCATCAGAACCGTCGTACCCCGTCCAACCCGCGACTTAACGGTGAGAAGGTCGGTGAAGCTCTGCATAACGAGAAAGCCCATTCCACATCGCTCAAGGCTGTCGCCCGTGGTGTAGGCGGGTGACATAGCGAGGGCGACGTCGGCTATTCCGCAGCCGTTGTCCGACACCTCCACGCTCACCTCTCTGGTGTTATATAACCTTGCCGATATGTAGACGAATGACGAGGATTTATCCTCCTTTTCCTTATATGCGTGCACTATCGAGTTGGTTACCGCCTCGCTGACGGCGCATCTCAGGTCTGCCAACTCCTCAACCGTGGGATTGAGCTCCGCGACGAAGGCGGACACCGCCGTCCTCGCCACCTGCGCGTTGGTGGATATAGCGGGAAGCCTGAGCTTCATTTCATTGAGTATTTTTTTCATCTAGACCTCCTTTGGCAAGACGGTGATATTCGCCACTCTGTCAACTCCCGAGAGAGTTATAAGCCGCAGAATCCCCGCGCTCATTCCTATAAGATACACCGAGCAGCCGACAGCCCCCGCCGTCTCTGCCCTGCCAAGTATGAGCGCAAGCCCCGAGCTGTCCATGAATCCCACCTCGGAAAAATCCAAAAACAGACTCCTCGGTCGCTCCAGAAACAGCCGCCTGTCAATCGCCTCGCGCACCTCTCGGGCGCTGTGGTGGTCGAGCTCGCATTTTATCATAGCGTACAGCCTTCCTCTGTCGGTGCTAAAGCTTACCTTTTCCATTTTCCTCACTCCTTTTTTCACCCTTTCGGAACGAGTATAGCACGCCTCCCGTGAGGAAATTTGTCAGACTGTGCGACGGGAAAAGATTTTTTCGTCAGTCAAGCAGGTGTAGCTTTCTCGCTATTCCGAGTTTGATTAGGCTCTTTTCCCTCTTATAAGTGTTCTCGGAGAGGTTTTCTATCCCCGAGTGGTAGTAGCCTACCCCCTTTCCTATATCTTTGATATACTGCTCCGCAGAGGCTCCGCCCGCCACCTCGCACGCCGCCTCCAATATACGGCAGTTGAGATACTTATACTCCATTCTGATGCGGCGGGACATTTCCTCGCTTTCTAGCACGCGCTCCCTCTCATCAAAGTCAAGGCACAGCGCCACCACCAGCTTATCGAGCGAGGGTCTGTACTCTCTTATACCGAGTAGCGACATAGCCTGTCCTCCAATTCTTTCGACAAGGCGCTCAGCGCGCCGAAAAGCTCCCTCATTCGCTCAATACCCGAAGAGGCGAGCGTGAGCGCCCCCTCGAGCTCTCCACACGGAGCCTCCCCCAAGTAGCACACGGAGTCAAGGGCGTCCGACACCAGCTCGGGTATACACACCCCGTCGTCAAGCGAGCTTATACTCCGAAGAAGCTCGCCCATCAGTATTTCCACCTGCCCCACGGTCCTGAAGCTCTCACCCGGGACAGAACGCGTTGTTATCTGTGACATTAAAGCACTTCCTTTCCGAAATTTAAATGAGCCTGCGCCCTCGCCGAGGAGCGAGAGTGGATGGCGCGACACCGAGCGTTCGGACAAAAACGGGGCGAGTCTGCCTGCCGCTCGACAACGGAGCTTTTCTCCGTCCTCGATAATATTGTACCCCCCGTTTTGGGGGCAGTCAAGGAGCTTATTTTGTCGAAATGTCGTTTTATGGCTATTTGTCAGCCCATTTTCTCTGTCGGCGGGGTAATTTTGGGGCAGAAGCTGTAATTTTTTTTGGTACTCTGCGCTTTTTTGTCGACACACCGCGCGCCAATCGTCAAAAATGGAGAAAACCCGACCAATATCGCGCGAGAGAAAAATCGAGCGGGAGAAAAAGCGGGAGAATTTAGTCGCTCTCAGAGGAAATAATACGATAAGAGAAAAGAACGTCCGAGGGGACCGAGATAACTCCCAGAGCAGCCCGCCCCTCGTGTCGCGGGAGCGCTTAGAAGCTTTTTTTGAAAAATCTTTCCCATTTCTGCGAAAATCAAGCACCCAGCGGATTAATATAGTACAACAACAAAGCGCCGCGCAGTCGGTATAAATTAAAAGGAGAAAAAAATGAACGACATCCTGCAGGGTGAAACCCTCAACCTCAACCTAGACACACTCACATCCCTCGGCTTTCCTATGGCTCTGTCATGCGTGATTGCCCTGATACTTATCGCATTCTACAGCTATCGCGTATTTAAAATAGAGCTTGCCGCTGCAGGCGCTATGATTTTCGGAAATATCGGATATTCCATGCTTGCTCCCTTGATTTTCAGAAGCATGCCCACACCCGAGGGCGTTAATCTCTACGCTATCGTCGGCGTTATCTGCGCTATAGTTGGCGCGGCTGTTATGGCTTCCGTGCACAAGCTCGCTATCTTCGCTGTGGGCGGCGCGTGCGGCTTTCTTCTTGGACAGACGGTATATTCTGTCATACTTGAAAAGGCTCCCGGACTCTCCGAGGGCTTCCTCGGCACCGAGATGGGCTACTACGTCGTCGCAGGCTCGACCGCTCTTGCAGTCGCTGTACTGATGCTCCTGCTCTTCAAGCCCCTGTTCATCATCGTCACATCGGTTGGCGGTATGTACCTCGCTACCCTCACCGTCGTGCACCTCGTCTACCCCGGCATCTACACCCTCGGCGACATAGGTGAGCTCGCTACGCTCGCCATCGGCGGCATCCTCGGCATCACCGCCGCTATCAAGCAGTTCAAGAATTCTTAATTTGAAAAGCAGAAGCTAAGTGCCCCAAAGCAGTGCAAAAAACTGACTAAAATAAAAAACATCTGTCAAGCCCCCTGTCTAGCGATTTATGTAGAATTAAAACGTACAGAAATATATAATATAAAAACAACAAAATCCCCGAGCAAAGCTTCTCTTTGCTCGGGGATTTATCTAATAACAATTTTCAATGCTCGGATTTCTTCTTAGCCAAAAAAGCCACAATGCCTATCGCGATCCAAACCAAAAGCATAAGATAGGATTCTTTTCCGAAATGCACGCCGTTGAGTCCGGGAATCGGAATGAGCTGCAGAATCATAAAAATTACAGAAAATGCCATACCTAAAATTGCCATTGCTTTCAAAAAAGCATTACAATCATCGCTTGCTCTAATCATTTTGAATGCCGACGCGCTGGTAAAGAAGAAGCCTATTGAGGCACCGATGGCAGACATATCCACGAACCAGCCAAGCGCTTCTCTACCGAGAATTGGGCCGGACAGCGAAATGATAAAGCAAAAAACTATTGCGTTAGTGGGGGTTCCGTGCTTTTCGCTGAGCTTGCCAAAAACCGATGGCAGATATTCGTCAACAGCCATAGAGTACATAAGGCGCGACGCCGCAAGATAGAAGCCCATAATGCCCGAAAGAACCGCGCAGGATACCGCAACGCCAATCAAAACCTTACCGAATACGCCAAGCATCTCCTCTGCGGCAACAAGAAGAACCCACTCTCCCGCCATAACTCTGTCAGGCCAATTTTCAAGCGCCGCCGCGGCAACGGTATTGTTGGCAGTATAAACGAAGCAACCAAACAAAATCGCAACCACCATAATGCCGATTACTTTTTTGTAAGAAAACTTAAACTCCTCTGCCGCTTGGGGTATAGTATCAAAGCCGACGTACGCCCAAGGAGCGATTGCAAACGTTGCAAGAATCGCAGATAGAATTCCACCCGTGCCGCCCTTGGCGAACTCGGATATGCCATCACCCGTAACGCCCGCCGCCATTGCCGCGTTCTTATCAAATCCCCAGATGGGCTCCATATTGACCCCCTGAGCCTTGCCGCTTAACAATGCAGATATTGCAAGAGTAAACACAGAAACAACAAGCAAGCCTGAAAGGATCGTTTGCACGATGGCGGCTTTTTTTACGCCAAGAAGGTTGACAACAGCAAACAAAAGCAGAATCGACATAGCGAAAATCATTTCACCAAAATAGATATCAAAGCCCGCTACCGTATAGTGAAAGCCAAACTTCAGTATGTCTGCATTGCCGTCAAGACCGTCTACGATGAGTCCGATTGCGGTCGAATTCATCGGTACGTTGGTAAGATATGCCGCAATTAAGAACCAGCCGCAAAGAAACGCGGCGTTTTTGCCAAAGCACGCCTTGGAAAACGTAAATTCCCCTCCCGCCTTGGGATACCTGGGAATCATATAGGCGTAGCTAAAGGAAATAATAATCATTACAACGGCGCCCAGCGCCATTGCAATCGCCGTTCCAGCGACGCCGGAGTTTGGCAAAAACTTTTTGCCGGGGTTCACAAAAGAGCCCCATCCGATAATACACCCAAAGGCAAGTGCCCAGACGTGCAACGGTGTTAATTGTCGACGTAGCCTTTTGCCTTCTTTTTCCTTTGCCATTCTTTAACCTCTAGTTTAATCTCGTTCGAAAATATCGCGGGTATATACCTTTTCTGTCACGTCATCCAGATTGCTGTCATATCTGTTAGCAAGAATAACCTTGCTTTCTGCCTTGAATTTCTGCAAATCGTTTACGACCTCGCTACCGAAGAACATTTCCCCGTTTGCGAGCGTGGGCTCGTAAATGATTACCTTTGCTCCCTTCGCCTTAATACGCTTCATCACGCCTTGAATGGAGCTCTGGCGGAAATTGTCTGAGTTGGATTTCATAGTCAAGCGATAAACGCCAACCACAACCTCCCTTTCGATTTTCGAATCCCACTGGGCGTTCTCGGAATAATAGCCCGCCTTTTCAAGCACTCGGCTCGCTATAAAATCCTTTCTTGTGCGATTGGACTCTACTATTGCCCCGATAAGATTCTGCGGAACGTCGTTGTAGTTTGCCAAAAGCTGCTTCGTATCCTTGGGAAGACAGTAGCCTCCGTATCCAAAAGACGGATTGTTGTAATGGCTTCCTATTCTCGGATCAAGACAAACGCCGTCTATAATGCTCCTTGTGTCAAGCCCCTTCATTTCGGCATAGGTATCAAGCTCGTTGAAAAAGCTCACTCTCAGAGCAAGATATGTGTTTGCAAAAAGCTTGACCGCCTCTGCTTCGGTAAAGCCCATAATCAGAGTTTCTACGTCCTGCTTGATTGCGCACTCGCTAAGAGCGTCAGCAAACCTTCTTGCCGCGCAAACGAAAGCTTCGTCCGACTCGTCCGTTCCAACGATGATTCTGCTGGGATACAGATTATCGTACAGCGCCTTGGATTCGCGCAAAAACTCAGGGCTGAAAAGAATATTCTTGCTACCCGTCTTATCTCTTACCCGCTCCGTAAAACCTACGGGAACGGTTGATTTGATTACGATTACAGCGTTGGGATTGCATCTGATAACCGCGTCGATAACAGATTCAACCGCCGAGGTGTCAAAATAATTCTGTCTTGTGTCGTAATTGGTTGGGGTGGCAACAATCACGTACTCCGCATCAGCGTAAGCATAATTCGCATCCAGCGTTGCCAGAAGGTTCAGCTCCTTCTGCTTAAGATACATCTCTATATAGTCATCCTTGATAGGGCTGATTCGTTGATTAATGAGCTCAACCTTTTCGGGAACAATATCCACTGCCCGCACCTCGTGCTTTTGCGCAAGAAGAACCGCCAAGGAAAGTCCCACGTAACCCGTGCCTGCTACTGCTATTTTCATCTTTTCTCTATTCCTTATTACAATAATATTCTTTGTACCACCTTGCAAACGAGCGCAGCCCCTCCCTAAGGCTTGTGGATGGCTTGAAGCCAAAATCCTGCTCCAGGGGTGTCACGTCGGCATAGGTAACGGGAACGTCACCCGGCTGCATAGGAACAAGCCTGCTGTGCGCAGAAATATCAAAATCCCGAGGCAACACACCCGCACAAATCAGCTCCTCTCCAAGAATCCTGACAAAGTCCAGAAGATTTTCCGGAGAGTTATTTCCAATGTTATATACTCTGTACGGCGGAACGGGAAGCCCGTCTTCGCCTGTCTTTTTTTCCGGGGGGCGCTTCATAACACGCGCCACGCCCTCGACTATATCGTCCACATATGTAAAGTCACGTTTACAATTTCCATAGTTGAATATGTCGATGGTCTCGCCGCGCAACAGCTTGTTTGTAAAACCAAAATATGCCATATCGGGGCGTCCTGCGGGTCCGTATACCGTGAAGAAACGGAGTCCCGTCGACGGAATGTTGTAAAGCTTGGAATAGGCGTGAGCCATCAGCTCGTTGCTCTTTTTTGTGGCGGCATAGAGCGACACGGGGTTGTCCACCTTATCCTCCGTGCTATACGGAATTTTAATATTCGTGCCATACACAGAGGAGGAGGAGGCATAGACAAGATGCTCAACAGGATATTTTCGGCAAGCCTCAAGAATGTTGTAGAAGCCGATTATATTGGACTCTATATAGACGTCCGGATTGGTAATCGAGTAGCGCACGCCCGCCTGCGCGGCGAGGTTAACGACAACGTCGAAGTGATATTCCTCGAAAAGCGAGTTCACCAACGCCCTGTCCGCAATGCTACCGCGAACAAATCTCCACTCAATACTTGGATTTTTCCGCGCCGCCTCCTCAATCTGACCGAGGCGGTACTCCTTCAGCGATACGTCATAATAATCGTTGACGTTGTCAAGACCGACTATCGTGACATCCTCTTCCGTTCCTATCAGCCTCAGCGCCAGATTCGCGCCAATAAACCCCGCAGCGCCGGTGATGAGGACTCTTTTTATTTTGGGTAATACGTTATCTAACAACATAACTCCCCCGTTTTCATTATTTTTGTGTGATACTTTTATTTGCTAAGATGGCATAAGTTAAATACTGTTTTTGCTTTGAGGTTTCTTAAAAAAGCTAACCACTTGCTTTAGCGACGATCGTTCGAGCAGAACAACCTCCAAAGCCAGTATTACTATGGAAACCGCGGAATATGCGATAGCCAGAAGAACCCACTCCATCCACGAATTGACAATATGCTCAATTCTGCCGGATACGAAGCCTACGGCTAGTATGTTAACGAAGGCGAGGGTTATTCTAGCTATAGAACGACCGCTCGATGCGCCCAATATGTACTTTGAAGAATATATAACTGTATCTATACATCTCCAGCCCAGGGCAAGCGCAGTTCCCAATAAAACACCATCTTTTCCAAAAAACAGTGTGAACACAATACTGAACACCATACATAATCCAGCCTCAGTAAGTGCCCTGCCTTTTGTTTCCTTAAAATGCCCTGCTACGTTTATTAAAGCTGTTCCCGGCAATTTTATTATATAAAAGAACGACGAAACAACAAATAACAAAGCAAATATCGGGTAGATATAATTTATATCCGCGCCTTTTGTATACAATGACACAAATGGAATTAGCAGCGCCACTGTCACCATTAAAACGAAGGTAACACCGAAAAAGAACACAAGCTCGACTACATTATAAAGCTTCTTTAATTCATCCTTTTGATTCAGCGCGTATCTTTTTCCTAAGAACGGGATAATCGCTGTACACAAATTGGAGCAAATGTTTCGAATTCCATACAGCACAATGTTATATACTGAGTAGATGCTTGCAGCTCTCAGATCAACGAGCAACGTCAGGATTGCTGACTGGCTTCCCGTAACTACCAATCCCGCCAACTGATGTATCATCGCATCCTTTCGCTTTTCAATAGCTGTTGGCAATGGCGGCGCGCTCTTGTAATCCACATATTGAGGATAAGTTTTTCTTATGTAAGCCGTCAGAATAAAGCCGCGTAAAACATAAACGAACGAAATCGCAAATTGAACCATAATAATGCCTACATTTAAATAGAGCATTAATAAAGCCAATCCCAAGCTCAACAGCAGACTAATCGCTTGAACAATAGAGCAAACATAAACCTTTTGGTGAGCATACAACAGTGCCCTGCTTCTGCCAATGGCGAAAAACTCGGACGCGCCCGAAATGCTCATAACGATTAGCAGAAGCATAACGGTAGCATAAGGAATATCCGACCTGATAGCGAACGGGTATGCAAGCGCTATTATAAGCGTAATAACAAGATAAACCATTCCATAACGGTTAAACATCCCGTTCGCTGATTTCAGCATACCCTTTACCGCAATATGATCCTGATTAGCAACCGGCTGATATAACGCCTGTGTTACTGCTGTGGCGATTCCGGCACCAACCAAGCTAATGTATGACACAACGGTTTTGGTTGTTGATACAAGACCGTTTATCTCAGAGCCAAATTGTGCAATGATTAGTCCGGGCAAAATCAGGTTTGTGATAATGTTGACCAGCTGAGGAAAAACACTTGCTATAACGTTTTTAAATACCTTCTTCAAATATTCTCCCCCTTTTTTTATTTCATAAACTAGTTCTTTTCGTTATAGATTGTAAGATATCGCTTGATAATAGCATCATTGCCATGCTGAAGCAGCATATCTGTATTCAAGGTTCTCCGGACTCCGTTTTGAATATCTGTCACAATACGCTCTGCCCACTTTTCAGGACCGTCAGAAAGACTCATAAAAACCGACAGGCCAATATCGACCTCTTCAGGTATTGCCTGAGAAGCATAGCACTCTATTCCCATAGCTTGAGCTTCTATTAATACAACTGGAAAACCCTCAAACCTTGACGGAAAAATCATATATCGTGAGCGTTCATAATAGCTTGGTATGTCTGCCACGTCACCCGGAACAATCTCTACGCTGTCACCAATGCCAAGATCCTTAATTAACGCTTGAAGACGCTCTACCTCAAACGGCTCTCCATAGCCAATCAAAAACAAGTGCGCTGATGGAAATGTTTTACAAATATGGGCAAAGGTTTCCAATACAAATTCCTGATTTTTTGCATAAGTGAACCGACCTACATGAACAAAGTTGAGTTCATCGGACGGAAGGTTGCTTTTTCTCGAGTACTTCTCTAAATCAACGCTATTTGGGATTATCGAAAAATCATTTTCACCAAACAAAACCTCTCCCGCGCCCCTTGAACAAGCTATCCTGTGCGTAGAATTTTTGTTCAGCAGGCGAAGCGCGTTTTTTCGCATCAGGACTTCAATAGCAGAGCGCTTTCTGTTATCAAATCCAACGTGGGCGTGAGAAATTCTTATAGGAACCCCTGCGTGCTTTGCAGCCAGCAAACAAGGCCAGGCATCATGCTGGTTGTGACAATGAATAACGTCAAAGGTGTGTTTCCTGCAAATTCGACGCACTCCAAAATACAATTTCAACGGACGCAGCAAAAGCTCGAGATAATTGCGTTTTCCCTTCTTAGGATAGCAATTTATACGGTGCAGATTACCGTATTCTTTAAAACGATCCTCCTCTCGCTGGCTGACTCTACTGAAAACAACACAGTCGAAATTAACCTCATCCTTCAAGGATTCGACAATAGAAAAGATTACCGTTCCAACTCCTCCGGGATTCAGTCCCCCGGCAGAAACATGCAGTACTTTTTTCATACAGCCCCCAAAAAATCAAATTTCTTTAACCGTTGCTTTTTCGTTTTGACAAAGAATATTCGGAAATGCCGGAATCAAAAACAATAGCAAAACGCCCTCGTGAGCAGATGTAAATCCGGGATTTAAAATCAAAAACACAAGGTATACAGCAGTTATGGGAAGGGCAACCTGAGGCAGATTTATCCTGCTCCATTGCTTTCGGAGAAGCTTAAAATATCCAACGAAAAATGCAACGTAGAAAATCAATGCAAGAAATCCGTATCTCGCCAAATCATCAAGAAGCTGTGAATGGTATCCAATTCCTTTTTCATAATCGACATACGTATATTCAGGGCCAACTCCCAACGGATTTTCTAAAAAGGTTTTTAACGAGGCGGAGTATAGATCAACTCTGGAAAACAAATCGCCTTCTGCCGATCCGCTTGACAAAGACAATGCTATAGATTGAAGACGGTCAGAAATTGTCGAATTGCTTATATTGTTGGATATATACATTATTACATTCGACCACGGAATCGCCAAAACTGCAACCAGAAGGACAAGGATAATTACCGCTCTTAAGGATGACGAATTGTTAAACCAAACGCCTAAAGCCAACGCAACGAAGAAAACCGTCAATGCGATGGTGAAGGAAGCGGAGAGCAGACTAACAAAAACAAGCAATAAAGAAATTGTGGAAAATATCTTGTATTTATTTTTGAAAATAAACGTCAATAGAATTGGAACGCAAATTACCAAGCCCTGGAAAAACTCCAATCCGCCTATATTCTTCATCTTGATTGCAAGGTCCTCAAGAATATCGTTGTTCGCATAGGTAAGGGTACGAGCCGCTCTCGGGTCTGCTATAACTCCAACCAAGGATGTTATCGAAGTAACCAATAGCATACACAAAACCAGCTTAACGATGCGTTTTTGTGCATTAGGATATGCAGATGTAAGATAATACGCTATCAAGGTTCCCCAAAACGTAAAGCTGATACGAATGTGTCGCCCTGCCGTAGACACGTCTAAAATTACAAGCAGAAGGAAGAACAGAAAATAAGCCAGAACGGGCAGCAGAGGATTATATTTAAAACTGATTGCTTTTTTTGTCGCTATATATTTAACAAGGCACAACGCGCATCCGAGCGCAAATATACCGAAGAATATCTGATTATACCTCGTCGAGTGAAAGATGGCTCTGGCAAACGGCAGATAATACCACACAAAATATATCCAAAAAAAGGGCTCAAAAATTTCTATCTTTTTAAACTTTAACTGTTTCATTTATTTATTCACTACGCTTTTAGAAAATTCAAGTAAAAATTCATGGAATCTCGATTTTAACTCATCCACCTGATATTTTTGTGATTCCATATAATTCTCCTCTGCCATTTTCAGCGCCTTTTCTTTCGTATGATTTTTAAGAAAGCGCATAAGCTTATCAGCAATTCTACGATTGCTCTTACACACACAGCAGGGGGAAATAAGCTCGGGAATACCTCCCGTTTTTGTTCCATAGCAGGGCAGTCCGCGGCTCATAGCCTCAATCATTGCACGTGGCAATCCTTCCTGCAGACTCGGTTGAATATATACATCCAACGAGTCAAACCAAGCGAAAATTTCGTCATGGATAATACTGCCCATAAATACAACCTGATCAGATACGTTCAATTTTTCGGCAAGTCTTTTCAGCTTTTGATTGCTGCCACCACCGGCAATTTGATATTCATAGTTGGTCAAGCCTTGCTTTTTAAGCTTGGCAAGCGCCCTGATAACAAAGCGCTGTCCCTTAAAGCGCACGTTCACAGCAGCAGCAGTGCCAATAATGATTTTTTCATCTGAGGGCTTTTGAGATATCTTGTTCAGCCTGTCCTGTAAAACGCTCTCTGAAGGGTTCGTCTGCAGCGCTACGTCCGAAACACCAACGGATTTACCCTTTGTTGGATATCTTCTTTGCAAAAACTCGTTTGTAACGTACTGAACATAGGGTGCCCGCTTCGTGGTTATGCGTCGTATCATGTAAATGAACGGCGCAACTAATTTGCCCAAAAAGCTATGGTTCCAATACGAATCCCATGCGCAGTTTACAACTTCGACCATATACGGCTTACCCAATTTTCGTGATGTTGTTGTTCCTCGCCAACCGCGGCAAACAACCGCGTCGCAATCCTTTAATACATTTTTCAGATGTCGATTGACATTACCGAAATGAAGAACTCGTTTGAATAGACTTTCGTCCGGCACACCAATAAATTGAATGCGCTCATTATTACATTGAACAAGTTTTCCCTTGGGGCTTTCTGTGACCTCTTGGTATCTTCCAACCACTACCATTTCATCGAAAACTGAAAGATATCGCTCCTCAAGCATAGACGCCGACAAACTGGTAGAATAATAGTCGTCCTTGTATTTTATGAATCGAGTATCAAATACAAATCCTAATTTCATATCATAGCCTCACTTATTAAAATATTGGCGTTTTACACAGCAAAAAAATAACTGAATACACGATTTAATTGCTTATAAAAAGAATTGCACATAATGCAAAATCAAAGCAAAAATAATTGCGCCCAAAATATATACCTGCTCAATATCGTCTTTAGCGATGCTACACAAGTAGCATTATAAAAGAAGTTTTAACACAGCCAGTACCCCGCTCTTAGGCAGGGTACTAACCACTATCGATAGATAATTATAGTGTTAAAGCTCCTACAATCAATAGATCATCCTTCCTTCACTATCGAAGGTAAAGGTTTTGTTAGGTACAGTGGTACCGTCAGCAAAGGTAAGTCCATTTGTAGTCTTTACATAGTGAATTCCGTCTGTGACTACCCTTCCTCCATCTGTTACGTAATAGAAGTAACCGTCCTGATATACCAGTCCTTTGTATGCAATAGCGCGGCTGTTTTCATAGTATACTCCATCTACTACACCGTTCAGGATAATCAGCTTGCCTTCAGCATCAAAGCTGTAGTTGCGGTTGAGAACGGGATTTCCGTCAGGGAAATTAAGACCGTTTGTCTTATTGATATAAGCGGTCTTACCCTTTACTATTTTACCGCCGTCGGTTACGTAATAGTAGGCGTCATCCAGCTTTACAAGTCCCTTGTATGCTACGGGCTGTCCGTTTTCATAATATACGCCGTCTACAATGCCGTTATATATCTCCATTTTACCTTCTGCGTTGAAGATATAATTTCTGTTAAGCACGGGCGTACCGTCAGCAAAGGTAAGTCCGTTGGTGGTCTTTACGAAAAAGCTCCTGCCTGTAACTACTCTTCCGGCGTCTGTTACGTAATAGAAGTAGCCGTCCTGATATACCAGTCCTTTGTATGCAATAG
>JAEIGA010000318.1_pt1 | contig 70806 bp, 59 predicted proteins | sample 9270691 | NCBI WGS metagenome assembly JAEIGA01 (sample SAMN17057246, study PRJNA624740) | gut metagenome | biome: biome; isolation source: fecal sample | host: Bos grunniens | place: China: Xizang | collected 2019 | reverse complement strand
GATTGCGGTGAGGGTCCACCCGTTCCCATCCCGAACACGGAAGTTAAGCTCACTTGCGCCGAAGATACTTGGCGGGCAGCTGCCCGGGAAAATAGGTAGGTGCCAACACAAAAAGACAAGCTCAATAGAGCTTGTCTTTTTTATTTTGTAAAAGGCTTCATACGTATTATCGGCGGTGCCGCACAATTTAAGGGGATGGCAGGGAAAAAAGAAAAAACAGTAATAAATATTGCAGAATAAAAAACCACTTACTTTCATATTTTTTAATAGTAATGAAAGTCGGTGGTTTTTTTGAAATGCTTTGTTATAACTAAAAGACAAATTGTTCTTACCTGTGCACTTTTTATGGCACTTACAGTATGTATTGTAGGGTCTTTTACTACCTTTGCAAAAGGGGACAGAAGACTTCCCATATACTGCGTAGAGTGTGAGGAAAAGAGGGTAGCAATTTCCTTTGATGCCGCCTGGGGTAATGATGATACGGGAACGCTTATTAATATACTTTCGCAGTATAATGTTCCTGCTACATTTTTTGTGGTTGGTGCCTGGGTGGATAAATATCCCGAATCGGTAAAACAGCTTAGTGATGCAGGACACAGAATAGAAAATCATTCCAATACACATCCATATATGTCTAAGCTGTCAAGCGACCAAATAAAAAATGAAATAGATAGCTGTAATTCGAAAATTCAAAATGTGACAGGCAGAAAGCCTACCCTTATCAGAGTACCTTATGGTGACTACGATAACCATGTTGTTGAAACGGTTGAAAGTATGGGAATGTACTGTATTCAGTGGGATGTAGATTCTCTCGATTGGAAAGACAACGCCAGCCCCGATTCAATATACCAAAAAGTGACGGGTAAAGTCAAGAACGGAAGCATAGTTTTATTCCATAATGATGCCGACCATACCCCCGAAGCTTTAGGTAACATATTAAAAACCTTAAAAGAACAGGGATATGAATTTGTGTTTATAGAGGATTTAATTTTAAAGGAAAATTACGAAATCAAACACGACGGAACACAGTGTAAAATTAAAGACGGTGCTAATTAGCACCGTCTTTTTTAGGGAATAGGGAAGGGGGAAAGGGGATTAGAGAAGGTGTGCCTTCGGCACGGATATTAAATTTTACATGGTAGGGACAGACGTCCTCGACTGTCCGTTAAGTCAAGACAGGGAACCGTCCCCCGTCTTGCTCGATGCCCTTTAATGTTTACTAGTATGTTATTGAAGAAGTGCAATTATAAAAGAAATCACACCCGTTAAAGACACTCCAACACCTAACTTGAAAACCATTTCTTCTCCAAATGCACTAATAAAAGAGTTTTCACTATTTGCCATAAGCTTTGCTAAAAAAATTACACCAACTCCAATTAGGATAATTATAAATGCTCCACCAGGTCCAAAATCATCTGTTATGTATACTGGTGTTTTTAATAAAAAATGTTCAAACATTTTATAAGCCTCTTTTCAAATAGACAATCTTGTAATATAACAATTACCATCTTTTATCTTCATAAGGTGTGCTTTCTACACCATTTGATTGAAGATTTTCTACCATTTTATTGAGAGTGCCAACCCATAATTTTTTGAACCAATTTGTATGTCCAAACCATTTTACAAGTGTAGGACTAATAGCATAATATGTACGAATGAATGCCTTTCCATACCAAGTCGTTGCTAATGTATTATCACGATAACGACGAAGTGTCCAAACTTGCGGGCAGTCATAGGAGCCATAAACGCAAGTTGCGATATAACAACCACTTTCAGAAGAAGTATTTGAGGATGTGTTCGCTTGGGGATTTATACGTTTTTCCACAGTCTTATAGAAACTTATTGGTAAGGCTAACATTTCCATACACATATTACATAACAACTCAACATCTTCTTCAAAAGAAGTGGTTTTTTCAAATTTCCTAGAAATTTGAACATGCATAGGAGAAGTATATATTGGCTTTATAAAACATTTTTTGAAATTTGTAACACTTCTATTTTCTAATAATTTAGCACTTAATTCTTCTAATAATTCTGCATTAAATTTTGTAATTTCATAATTATCTCGTAATTGTATTAACATATTTACTTCGAAAAAAACACTATCATCCGTAAATATAATTGGAATAGATACATCCGAATTGCCAACAAAGTTTCTTAATGTTAGTTTTAATGCATATGATGTTTCGTCCAATGATGGCATTGTTTCACAAAAAGTATGTATACCCTCTGCAACATTTGGCTTCGAAAAAAAGTTATCTGCAGCTCTAAAAATTTGTTGTGAATAATTAGTATCCAATAATTTGCTATAATCACAAAAATCGCTCATAATATTACATCCTCTTCTATTTTAATTTAAAACCTACAAATGATAATAACATCTTGTCAATCAAAAATTTAACCGCTTTATTTAGCAAACTTTTTTGTTCTAATTTTTTTGCGATTTTGGGGCTGTATTTATAATAAAAAGAAACAAAATCTTGTCCCCATTTTCTTTTTTCTAAATATGTATCTCTAAATTTTCGTAAAACCAAAACTTCTGGTGCATTATATGAACCATATACTGCAGTGGCAATGTAGCAACCACCATATTTATCTTTTAAATATGCAAACTCAAAAAAACCTTCTTCGTCAGAATGAAAGGCAAATCGCCTCAAATGATAGGCAATACCCTCATATCCTCTGTTATGTGTATTAATTTCCGCAACTTTCAAAGCGTTCCACAAAGATTTATATTCTTGTGAATCTACCTCTTTGTATTTATCACTTAAAATTTTAGTTTTTGCTTGATAGAAGTCACTGTTGCACAAATTACTGTCCGTGTTATTTTCTATTAAATCAAAAACAAAACACCATAATTCTTTTCTTTCCTTATCCAAAATACATCCCCCTTAAAACAAAAAGTGTGTGCAACCGAAGTTGCACACACGAAAAATGCGAAACTTCGTTTTGCTTTACGTTAATGTAACGTAATGTTATCACAAATTTATGTTATTGTCAATACGTTAATATGACGTATTGAGGGTATGATAATATTATGAAGAAAATCCATTATTACAATAACAAGAACATTATTTCGGAAAATCTTAAAACATTAAGAGAAGAGAAAGGGTTATCTCAAAGCAATTTAGCAGCTAAATTACAAACTATGAATGTTAATATTGATCAACAAATGATTAGCAAAATCGAAAAGAATAACCGTCAGGTTACCGATTACGAATTAGCATGTATCTGTAAATGCTTATCAGTAACACCAAACGATTTATTGAACTTTGAAGAAATGGATTTTGATTAAACTTATTACTTTTGTTTCGTATGTTGACTCTCTTGACTGGAAAGACAGTGCCACACCTGAAAGTATTTGCAACAGGGTTACAAGCAAGGTTAAAAACGGCAGTATCGTGCTTTTCCATAACGATGCCGACCACACGCCTGCCGCACTGCCAAATATACTTAAAACTCTGAAAGAACAAGGCTATGAGTTTGTATTTATTGAAGATTTGATTTTAAAGGATAATTATGAAATAAAACACGACGGAATGCAAGTAAAAAAAGACGGCTGATGCCGTCTTTTTTTAGGGAATAGGGAATAGGGAATAGGGAATAGGGAATAGGGAATAGGGATTAGGGTGTGGTGTCTTTGGTACGGATATAAAATACACATAACCATTCCTTTTGTTTTCCAAGGGAGCCATTTTATTTAATCAGTTCTTTTAAAAGCTCGATGGACTCGTCCATTGAATTGTATTCTGCCAGTAGCATTGATTTTATTTCACTGTTGAATTCTACAACGTCGGGGATTCCTATACAGCGGATACCCGCATTGTTAGCGGCGCGGATACCGTTACCTGAGTCCTCGAAGATTATACATTCTTCGGGCTTAGCACCCATAAGCGCGGCTGTTTTCAGGAAAATATCGGGCGCGGGTTTTCCGTTTTCAACCTCATCCCCGAAAATTGTTACCTTAAAGTAGTCCATACAGTCTACGGCTTTAAGTCTCGCGGAGGCTCTTTTTTTATCTGTACCCGAAGCGACAGCCATTTCAATGCCGTTTTCCTTTAAAAAGTCAAGAGTTTCCTTCACACCTTTTTTGTAACGTACAACAAGATGCTCGTTTACATATTCTTCATAGTGTTTTCTGAAAAGCGGAATATCAAGGGTGGGGAAGTGTTCTTTTAAGAATTTGCCGCTACCCTCATTATTTGTGCCGCAAACATATTTAACATTATTACCCATACCTGTAAAGCCTTGCTTTTTACCAGCCTCTTCCCAAGCGGGTATATATATGGTTTGTGTATCCAGTAATGTGCCGTCCATATCAAATATAACCTTAATCATTTATATCACCCTAAGGATTCTACCACAGGGGTGAAATAAATTCAAGGAAAAAAGAAAAATTTTTCTTAACAAAGTGACTAAAAAAACAATGGAATATTTTATCAAAAAAATGTGGAAAAAAATAATCAAAGGTGATATAATAAATTGAAATAATTTTTATGAGGTGACGAATATGTCAAATTACATAAGATACTCTTATAAAGAGCTTGAAAAATTCTGTAACGACTGCTTTAACAAGTTCGGCTTTACAGAGGACGAGAGCAGAATTATAACCGACGTTCTGCTTCTTTCCGACCTTTACGGAATTGAATCTCACGGTATGCAAAGACTTGCCCGTTATCACAAGGGAATTGAAAAGGGTCTTATTAAAATTGATGCTAAGCCTGAGATTGTATACGAAACTCCTGTTTCTGCAGTTATCGAGGGTAATGACGGTATGGGACAGCTTATTTCTCATAAGGCTATGAGTATTGCTATTGAAAAGGCAAAGAATACAGGTATGGCTATTGTGACCGTTCGTAATTCCAACCATTTCGGTATTGCAGGTTATTATGCTAAAATGGCATGTGATGCGGGTCTTTTAGGTATGGCAATGACCAACAGTGAAGCTATAATGGTTCCTACCTTTGGCAGACTTGCTATGCTTGGAAGTAACCCCATTGCCGTTGCTATGCCTGCCGAGCCTTATGATTTCTTCTTCGATGCATCCACTACCGTTGTAACACGCGGTAAGCTTGAAATTTACAATAAACTTAACAAACCACTTCCTGAGGGTTGGGCGCTTGACTCAAAGGGTAAAGGTTCAAGTGATGCAAGTGACGTACTCAAAAACATCGTTGCTAAAAACGGCGGTGGTATTATGCCGCTTGGCGGTGAAACCGAGCAGACAGGTAGCCATAAGGGATATGGATATGGTATGTTCTGTGAAATTTTCTGTTCTATACTTTCTATGGGTCTTACTTCTAATCATACTCATATCGGCGGAAAGGGTGGAACCTGTCACGGATTTATCGCTATTGACCCCAAGGTGTTCGGCGACCCTGCTGCTATAAAAGAGCATCTTTCTACCTTCCTTAAAGAGCTTAGAGAATCTCCCAAGAGTGAGGGTCAGACAAGAATATATACTCATGGCGAAAAAGAAATTTTTGCAAAAGCAGACAGACTCCAAAACGGTATTGATGTTAATATTAACACTGTTAAAGAAATGTTTGATATGTGCAACTACGTAGGTCTTAATCCTGTTGATTATCTTGGTGATGTTAAGTTTGATAATTCAACAGAGAGTTCGTATAATTAAGGTGATAAAAATGGATATTAAGGAAAAAGCATTAAAACAGCATTATGAGTGGAAGGGTAAGATTGAGGTTGTTTCTCGTACCCCCGTTACAAATAAGGAACAGCTATCTATCGCTTATACTCCCGGTGTAGCAGAGCCTTGTCTTGAAATTAATAAAGATTATAATAAGTCCTTTGAGCTTACAAGAAGATGGAATATGGTAGCAGTAATTACCGATGGTACTGCTGTTCTCGGTCTTGGCGACATTGGCCCTGAAGCAGGTATGCCTGTAATGGAGGGTAAATGTGTTCTGTTTAAGGAATTTGCAGATGTAGACGCATTTCCTCTTTGTGTAAGAAGCAAGGATGTTGATGAAATAGTTAGAACTATTTATCTTATTTCAGGTTCCTTTGGTGGTATTAACCTTGAGGATATTGCGGCTCCTCGTTGCTTTGAAATTGAAAAGAAGCTTAAAGAACTTTGCGATATTCCTGTTTTCCACGATGACCAGCATGGTACCGCTGTTGTTGTTGGTGCCGCGCTTCTTAATGCTCTTCGTCTTACAAAAAAGGAAATAGGTGAGGTCAAGTGTGTTATTAATGGTGCGGGCAGTGCGGGTATTGCTATTGGTAAGCACCTTTTAAAGCTTGGTGTTAAGAATCTTACAATGGTAGACCGCTTTGGCATTATTGTTGAGGGTGATAGCCAGTTAAATCCTGCGCAGGCCGAAATGAGCAAGGTTACTAACAGAGAAAAAATGACAGGTACACTCGCTGATGCTATGAAGGGTGCTGACGTATTTATCGGTGTTTCTGCCCCCGGTGTAGTAAGTGAAGATATGATTAAATCTATGAATAGTGATGCTGTTGTATTTCCTATGGCAAACCCTGTTCCTGAAATTATGCCTGACCTTGCAAAAGCAGCAGGAGCCCGTGTAGTAGGAACAGGCCGTTCTGATTTCCCGAATCAGATAAATAATGTTATGGCTTTCCCCGGAATTTTCAGAGGTGCACTTGATGTAAGAGCAAGTGATATTAATGAGGAAATGCAAATGGCTGCTTCTCTCGCTATCGCCTCCCTTGTTTCTGATGAGGAGCTTAATGAAGAGTATATTATGCCTTTTGCTTTTGATGAAAGAATTGGTAAAACCGTAGCTGAAAAAGTGGCTGAGGCTGCAAGAAAAACCGGTGTTGCAAGAATTTGAAAATTTTCTTGAATTTTAAGATGGTTTATATTATAATTAATTCAAATAATTTTATGAGGTGTAAAACTATGAAAAAACTTTTAGCATTACTTCTTGCTTTTTGCATGATTTTTGTTCTTGCTGCTTGCGGCGGTGCAGTAGAAGATAATTCTTCTAACGAGTCTAGCAAACCATCCGTTGTTACCGGTGTAGACGATTCAGGTGACGGGCTTGAGGATGAAAGCAGCCAGGTTGAATCTCTTGTTCTTGATGGCACTGATGAGTATGTTGTTTGTGTTAAAAAAGGCAACGAGGCAATTAAAGAAAAAATTAAGTCCATTAAGGATATTAAGGGTCTCAGTGTTGGCGCTGCTTATGATGGTGACGGCGAAAAGATGGCAATTTATTACGGTGCAAACCATGTTGGTTACGGCGGAGAAAACGATGCTTTCTCTGAGCTTGTAGGCGGAACACTCCTTGACTGTGTTATCGTTAAGAAGGGCGCGGGTCAGCAGTATCAGGATAGAGGTACTGTAGAAATCATTCTCGATCCTATCGTTATTGAATAATTTGAATTTTGCAAAAGATACTCCTGTTGTAAAAAACAATGGGAGTATTTTTTTGTTGTAAGAGTGCAAATATTGTGTTATATTATAACTTAAGAATGAAAATAGGGGATATTATGACATATATTGAGTTTTTTAATAATGTGGCAATAGAAAATGTCTGTGCCTGTCTTACTGATGTGCCTCAGCGGGTTATATACATTGGACGGGATACAGGTATTATTGAAAGCAAAATTAAAAAGTACAAACGCGTTTTTTCTGATAGGGGATATAGTGATATTGAATTTATTCCTATGGAAGTTGAAAAAGATAATCTTGAAAATGCAGTTTCTGTTTTGCAGAAAATAGTGGATACATACCCTGATTGTGCTTTCGGTATTACCGGCGGTGATGAAATTGCCCTTATGGCATTTGGTATTGTCTATGAAAGAAATAGGGATAAAAATATTCAGATTCATAGGTTTAATATAGCTCATAATACGATATGCGACTGTGATAAGGACGGAAAAACTGTTTTTAAGACTCTGCCTGAACTGACAGTAGAGGAAAATATACAGCTTTACGGCGGTGATGTTCTCTTTGGTGATGTATTTAGTGAACATACGTACGAATGGGATTTTAACGAGGATTTTATAAAAGATATTGAGAATATATGGAACGTTTGCAAAGGGAATGTAAGGCTGTGGAACACACAGATTAATGTTTTCAGCGCGGCTGTTAAAGTGGGAACTTTAAGCGAGGATAAGCTTACCGTCATTGCAAAAAAATCGAAAATACGCGAAGAGCTTAACAAGAGTAATGCCTCGTATAAAATTATCAGAGGTATTGTGGCATATCTGAGGAAACATGGATTGCTCACAGATTTTAACGAAACTGTGACAGAACTGTCTTTGAGCTTTAAAAATCCTCAGGTGAGAAGATGTCTTGTTAAAGCAGGACAGGCTTTGGAAATGAAAACCTTTCTTGTTGCAAAAAGCCTAAGGGATGAAAATGGCAATAAGCTTTATAATGACGCTGTAAACGGAGTTTTCATAGATTGGGATGGCAGGTTTCATAACGACAAAGAGGAAGGGATTTACGATACCGAAAATGAGATTGATATTCTTTTAATGCACGGTATTGTTCCTGTGTTTATTTCCTGTAAAAACGGCATTGTGGATGCTGATGAGTTATATAAGCTTAACACGGTTGCATATAGATTTGGCGGTAAATATGCTAAAAAGGTGCTTGTGGCTACCTCTATTCCTAAGGATAAGGAATCAGGCAAATATTTGATTCAGCGTGCCAGAGATATGAATATCCGGCTTATTATGAATGTTCAGGATTTTAAAACAGATGACATATATAAAGAAAAAATGAAGAATTTATGGCGATGATTTTTTATAAAGAGAGGTACTGAAAAATGGGAGTTCTTAAAAAGAGTATGCTTCTATGCGAAATTTTCAACGATGCAATGAATATTGAGCAGAAGAAGTATAAAGATCCTACTGCGGAAATGCTTATCATAGCGGCTATAGATAGGATTAACAGCAATGAAACCTATGGTAACAGGGCAGAGCTTTTAAGTCTTAAACTGTTATTTAATAATTTTTTCCGTGATAATGATAAATTAAAGGCTATGATGGTTGATTATGTAAAAAACGGAAGAGGCAGTATTATTCACGACGAGCTTTATATAGCCGATAAAATTGCCGAAGCTGAAAAACAGTACAGCAGTCAAATATCCAGAGAACTAAGACCTAATACCTTGTTTTTGCTCATTTTTAACAATCCTACCGAAGCTATTAAAAAAGCAAAAGAGGTTTGCGGCAGAGAAAAAAAGGACACCTTTGATGATGAAGATTTTAAGGAAGCGTATAAGAAAGCTTCAGAACAGGTTTTCCAGAATTCTATTAAATATGAGGAAGAAAAAAACAAGAAAAATCCTACTCAAAAAACCGAAACAAATCCCGAGCCTATAGTAGAAGAGGATGAGTTGAGCGAGGAATTGTTTGATTGTGCAGAAGATATGTTTTGGGATTTTGAAGATACGACTTCCAAAAAACCTACAGAAGAAATCGCAGAGGCGGTAGCTAATGTAAAGAGGATAAGAAGCGAACTGCTTAGTGAAGTTTATGGACAGGATAATGCTGTAAATGTATTTACTTCAGGATATTTTCAGCACTATATGGATATTATTCTGGGTAAAAACAATAAACGCCCAAGTGCTACATTTTTGTTTGCAGGCCCTCCCGGTGTAGGTAAAACCTTTTTGGCTGAGAGTATTGCAAAATCTCTTGGACTTCCTTTTATGAGATTTGATATGAGCGAGTATTCGGATAAGGAAGCCAATCTCGAATTCTGTGGAACCGATAAGGTGTATAAAAACGGTAAAGAGGGTAATGTAACAGGCTTTGTTGCTAAACATCCTCACTGTGTACTTCTGTTTGATGAAATTGAAAAAGCCCATCTTTGTGTGATTCATCTGTTTTTGCAGATGCTTGATGCAGGTCGACTGAGAGATAGCTTTACCGATAAAGAGGTTTCTTTTACAAATGCTGTAATAATTTTAACTACAAATGCAGGTAAACAGCTATATGAGGAAGCAGAGGACCTTTCCTGTATATCCAGAAAGGTTATAATGAACGCCTTGGAAAATGATGTTGTACCGGGCACCAAAGAACCTCTTTTTCCAAAGGCTATTTGTTCTCGATTTGCTTCGGGTAATGTGGTTATGTTCAATCATATTACTGCTCATAGTTTGCTTTCAATAGCTAAACGTCAGATTTTGAAAAACTGTGAAAAAATAGAGAAAAATACAGATATAAAGGTTGAGGTCGGAGAGGATATATATACCGCTTTGCTGTTCTCGGAGGGTGCGAGTGCAGACGCAAGAACGATAAGAAGCAGAGCAGAAACCTTCTTTAATAATGAGCTTTATGAACTGCTTCGCCTGGTTGATTCCGAAAAAAGCAATAGCAATATAGCTGCCCTTAAAAAAATTAATATCTCTGTGGATAAGAGCAAAGCAGATGATGAAATAAGAGGACTTTTCAGTCTTCAGAGCAATACTAACATATTGATGTTTGCTGATGAAACAATTGTTAATACATACAGAAATGCTGTGGATAAAACAAACATAATCGGGGTTGCTGATAAAAACTCGGCTATTGAGGCTATGAAGAAAAATGAGATTGATTTTGCCTTGATAGATATTAAGTGCGGTGCTGATAAAACTAATGAAACGATACTTAATATTGAGGATATTTCTTCTCCTGCCAGAGATTTCTTTAAGTTCCTCAGAGAGCAGAAAAATGAATTGCCTGTTTATATTATTGAAAGAGAAGATGGGGAAATTACTCAGGAAGAGATAGTTTCCTTTATCCGTCAAGGTGTAAGAGATTTTATCAAACTTTATAAAAATCCTTGTCAGGTAACAGAACAGATTAGCTCTATTGCTCAGGCATTGCATCAGCAAAAATGTATGAATACTCTTGCGAAGTCTAATAGGGTTGTAAGCTTTGAAACCCTACAGACTGTATCTGATAACGGTGAGGAAGCGTACATAAAACTGTTTGACTTAAAGTGTGAAACTGCTGTCAAAGCAGAGGATACAAAGAATGTTTTAAGCAATGTTTCAAAGCCCAATGTTAAATTTGAACAGGTTATAGGTGCCGAGGATGCTAAAACGGAGCTGAAATATTTTGTTGAGTATCTCAAAAATCCACAGAAATATATAGGAACAGGTCTTAAGGCTCCAAGAGGTGTATTGCTTTATGGCCCTCCCGGCACAGGTAAAACAATGCTTGCAAAGGCTATGGCTTGTGAGTCGGGGGTTACATTTATTGCAACTGAGGGTAACCAGTTCCTGAAAAGATATGTGGGTGAAGGCCCTGCTTATGTTCATAAACTTTTTAAGACTGCAAGGCAGTATGCCCCTGCTGTTTTGTTTGTTGATGAAATAGAAACCATTGCAAAGGAAAGAAAGGGTGCCGATATTACAAACGGCGGCGGTGAAGAAACTCTGACTGCGTTTCTTACTGAGATGGACGGCTTTTCAAATGACCCATCACGTCCTGTATTTGTTCTCGCGGCAACCAACTTTGATGTTGAACCGGGAAGCGCTAAAAGTCTTGACGGAGCTCTTATGCGTCGTTTTGATAGAACTATTTATGTTGATCTTCCTGATAAGGAAGACCGCATTAAGTATCTGAAACTCAGAAGAGAGTCAAGTGTTGCTCTTGATATAAGTGATGAAATTATAGATAATATTGCTATGCGTTCAACAGGAATGAGTCTTGCGCTTCTTGATTCTGTTATAGAACTATCCTTGCGTTCGGCTGTAAGACAGGGAATTTCGAAGGTTACCGACGGCGTTTTTGAAGAGGCTTTTGAAACCTTCAACAGCGGAGAAGTGAAGAAATGGGATGCCTCTCAGCTTCAGCGTGTAGCAAGGCATGAGGCGGGTCACGCCTTTATGTGTTGGTACAGTGGTATAACTCCTGCTTATCTTACCATTGTTGCCAGAGGTAAGCACGGCGGATATATGCAGAAAGAGGTAAAAGAGGATAAGGCTATTTATACAAAGGAAGAGCTTCTTTCTAATGTGCGGACTGCTCTTGGAGGTCGTGCTGCAGAGCTTGTTTATTACGGAGAAAAGGACGGTCTTTCTACAGGAGCCGGCGGCGACCTTATTTCTGCAACTAAAACGGCACAGAATATTGTCTGCAACTTCGGTATGGACAGTGAATACGGTATTGCTGTTTACGAAGAAGGCTCATATATGTCTGATGAAGCTAAAGTGGCAGTAAATCGCGTTCTGTCTGAACAACTTAGCGAAACGGTTAGAATTATATCCGAAAATAAGGATAAAATAGATGCGTTGGTTGCAAAACTGATGGAGAAAAACCGTATGACAGGAGCCGAAATAGAAGCTGTTATTGGAAAACCTAATTGTTGAAGGTGAGTAAATTTATGTATATACCTACCCCAAAGGATTTAGAAACTATTTCACTACCAAGTGAGCTTGTTTGTCTTACAGAGCAAATTGCTGAGAATGTCCACGAAAACTGGGCAAAGGCAAGGATGCAGGAGGGATGGACTTATGGTAAGGAAAGAAATGACCTTAAAAAGACCACGCCTTGTCTTGTTCCTTATGATAAGCTTAGTGAAATTGAAAAGGAATATGACCGAAAAACAGCAATCGAAACAATAAAGCTGATTGTTGCACTTGGTTATAAAATAGAAAAGGTTTAATAAAATGGTACAGTAGATAAGTCACCTTGTATTTTGAACTTAATTTTGATGCAGCTAAGCTATGTGATTAAAACTCAGGTTTCACCAAAGCAGTGAAACCTGAGTTCTTTTTTTTATTTATAGTTTTCACTTTACAAAACGTACTCTTACAGTGTAAAATAAAGGTGTAAAAGTCGGAATTGTAAAAATTAAGGCTCATAAAAACATTTAAGTTTATAAGGAGGATATTTATGTCCGCAAAAGTATTTGAAAAGGGTGTGCCATCTCCCTGGATACCTGTGAGCACAGTTGAAAGTGAATCGGGTTATTCCACTTCTCTTTGGGGAAGAACTTACAAGATAGAAAAAAATCTTTTATTTTCTTCCATTTCTTCACAGAATGAAGAACTTCTTGAAAGTCCTATCCGCATAGTAGCAGGAGAAAACGGTCATCCTGTTGTTTGGCGTGATGTTGACTGCTTTTTAAGTGAAGGTGATGAAAAATGCACCACTATTTATACTACCGCACAAAGCGATGCGTTCATTGTAAATACCTGTATTAAAATAGAGTTTGACGGTCTTGCTACCGTTGATGTTAAGCTTATGCCTAAGGGCTATACCGTTCCTCAGCTTTTTGGTCTCGAATCTAAGGAAAGCACTCCTACACTGCTTGACTATTTCTGGATTGAAATTCCTATAAAGGAGGAAATAGCAAAGCTTTACCACATTTCACCTAATAAGGTTCATCCCGATGATGAGGGAAATACAGGTGATATGGACAAGTTTGAAAGCAGTTCTTATCTGAATGAAAAGAATAAAGACCTTGAGTTTGCCTCTATCGTTTATATCGGTAATGATGATAAGGGACTTTTTACATATTGCGAATCTGCAGAGAATTGGCAGCCTGAAAGTGAGGATAAGTATTATCAGTTTGTTGAGGGGGACGGCTGTGTTGTTCTCAGAATGAGATTGCTTGACAGTCAGCCTCGCGCTTGGGAAGCTTGCAATGCGAAATTCGGTCAGTATAAATATCCCTGTATGAGCTATAGAATTGCTTTTCAGGCTTCTCCTGTTAAGCCGTTTCCTGCAAATCCCTATAAAGAAAAGCTTCTTCATATCGACTGCTTTAAGAAGATTGAGGGAGATTACATTGATTTCCTTGCAAATCCTGTTGTTGAGGGCGATACCGAAATCGGTTATGACAGAATTAAGCGTCTTGGTGTAACCACTCTTGTGCTTCACGAAAAGTGGAATAACGTTCAGAACTACTGGAAGCTTACTACCCGTACACAGCATCAGCTTACAACCATTATCAGCGAATGTCACAAACGCGGTATTAAGGTTGTGCCGTACTTTGGTTATGAGATTTCGACTATGGCTGATGTGTTTATGGATAACGCTGATGAATATGCACTGCTGAGAGAAAATGAAGATGTGCGCAGTGTTCAGTGGTATCGTTTCCCGGCGCAAAGAGAATATCCCGTATGTTATTGCAGCAGTATTGCAGATAAGTTTGTGGACGGCCTTGAGAAACTTGTGGATAAATACGGCTTTGATGGTGTTTATCTTGATGGTACCGCAATGACCAGAGCTTGTGGCAACTCGGCTCATGGCTGCGGTTATGACGATGTTAATGGTGTTCACAGACCTACATATCGTATGTTCCCAATAAGAGATATGTTCAAGCGTCTTTATGAAGTATTTGATTCAAGAGGAAAGATTATTAACTGCCATATTTCTGACTGTGTAAACGGCGGTGTTTTAAGCTTTTCACATTCTCTTTGGATGGGTGAATATATTCAGTACAATCTTGTAAAAGAGGGTATTAATGAAATGCCTGACGGATACCTTAGAGCTTCTCATGCAGGAAGGAACTTTGGTATTCCTACTGAGTTTATTGTTTATGAAAACAGACCTATCTGGAACTTTGAAGATGCGCTTGTTTTTTCACTCCTTCACGGAATTTTGCCAAGACCTAATGATATTGGCGGACCTCTTGAGTTTATGTCGGGTATTTGGAAGATAGTTGATGAGTTTGATATGGATAATGCTGAATTTGTTCCGTATTTTAACAATCCGTATTTTGTAAGTGATAATGAAAATATTAAAATCAGTGGCTTTAAAGCAGGGGATGAATGGCTGTTATTCGTTGCTAATGCTGATGGTGCACAGCAGGGAGAAGTAGATATTTCAGGCTTTGACGGAAAAACAATCGTTAATGCCGAAACAGGCGAAAAACTGTTTGCTGCAAATGGCAAAATTAAATTACCATTTGCAAGATTTGCTCATTATCTTATTAAAGTAAAATAAACGAAAAAATCTTCGAACGATACAGTTCGAAGATTTTTTATTTGTGCAGTTCTCTGTAATTAGATGGCGTAACGCCGAATATTTCCAAAAAACTACGGTTAAAATTTCTGATTGTTCCAAAGCCTACCTTTCCGGAAATTTCAGTTATATTATCTTTTGTTGAAGTTAGCATATCAGCGGCGGCAGATACACGAAGCCAGTTGATAAATGACGGAATGGTTATTCCTGTCGAGGAATTGAAGATTTTGGATATTGCGGTGGGGGATATATTCATTTTTTTCGAAAGCTCTGTAAGTGTTACATTTTCTGTATAGTTTTCGGAAAGATGTTTTATAACCCTGTTGCAAATAGAAATGTCGGTACTGATGTCTGTGAATTTCAACTTGTAGCAAAGCTGTGATAAAATCACATTCATATATCCGATTATAAGGGACGAAGCGATATGCGGCTGTTCCATTTTGCAAACCTTATCGTGAAGTGTCCAGAATTCATAAAGTATATGGTGGGTATCGGTTTCACGAAGATTAAATACGGGATTTTCAGGAACTTTATTCTGGAGGAAATTACATAGTCTTGGGATATATTCTGCCGGGAAGGTGAATAAAAGAAAAAGTCCTTCGTGTATAGGTTCAGTGGTGTGAATTTGCCCCGGCATAATTATTATTGCATCTTCATAATTAAGCAGATATTTTTTGGAATTAATATAAACATAAGTTTTTGCATCCTGGTGCATATTAATAAGGATTTCGATCTCATTATGAAGATGAAGAGTTGGCTTGGACGGGGACGGAATTGCTAAAAAAGAAACTTTATTTGACTTTTTTTCGTAATACATAATGACTCCGATATAGAAAACTATGATACATTGTTTTCTGTTCTGTATTTTGATGGGGTGGTACCATAAAACTCAATAAACGCTCTGTTAAAGTTTCTTATTGTTCTGAAACCGACTTTGTAGGAAATTGAGGTTATGGTATTGTTAGTGTTTGCTAACATATCGGCTGCAACTGTAACTCTAATCCAATTAAGAAAAGAGGGGAAGGTGATGCCTGTTGTGGCGTTAAAAGCCTTAGAGATAACCGATGGCGGTGTTTTGAAGGTGTCGGAAAGGTCAGAAAGATTTATTTGTTCACTGTAATTTTCTACAAGGTGTAAAATTATTCTGTGAAGCAATTCGGAATTGCTATCGTCCTCAATGAACTTAACCTTATAAAACAGATGTGCCATAAGAGTATTTAAAAATCCTATAATTAAAGAGGAACGAAGATGCTTTATGTTGTCAGGTAATTCACCATGCGAAGACCAGAAATTCATAAAAGTATCATTAATGCCTAATTCTTTTAAATTAAAAACGGGATTTGCGGGGTGTTTTGTAAGTAAGGAGTTTTGTAAACGAGGGATAAACTCAGGCGGGAAAATAAAGGTCATAAAAAGACCTTCTTTTATGGTTTCGTAGGTATGTATTTGTCCGGGAGTTACAATTACGGCGTCATATTCATTGTCAAAGGAATATTTTTTTGAATTTATAAAGGCGTTGGCTTTTGCGCCGTGTCCTAAATTTATGATTATTTCAACTTCATTGTGAAAATGCAGTGATGAATTCTCAAACGTAATCGTTCTGTGAGCGATACATTCAAACCGTCTGGTTTTTTTCTCATAATACATAAATTTACCTCCCTGTAATTTTTTTATTTCCATATTTTTCTATAAAACATAAATTAAAATATTTTGTTTTTTGATGGGTATGAGGTGATTTTCTTTGTTTTTTATATAAAAGGTATCAAAAAATTGCTTTTTTTACATTTTATATCTAAAAATGCGGATTGTCAATCCTTTTTATATAAATGCAGTTTTTTTCATAGATGGCATTTTTTTGTCCATAAGTTTTCAGAAAATGTCCATAAAATCGATGAAATCTTTCTTGCATACAATATGCGTTTGAGTTATAATTACAGTGTATTAATATAAAGCTTTGTTTTACTGCTAAAAAATATGCTAAGGAGAGTGCTTTATGAAAAAAACAATTGCATTGATGCTGAGTGTGATAATGCTTGTTTCTGCTCTTGTTTTACCGGTTAATATGGTAAGTGCGGCAGAACCGGATTATCTCGATTATTATTCTTTTAGCTTTGCTCAGGATGATATTTATTCTTATGTTCACCCTGTGAAAGGACAGGAAGGTTCTTCTCAACTTTCTGTTAATCCTTTGGGCGGAGGAAGCAGCGTAGCGATACAGCCTTTCTATCCTTATGTTAACTATGCTAATAATTGGGGTGGAAACAGTATTGGCTACAAGTCCGTTGATGGCGTTGATACAATGGAAATTGTTACGGGTAATCAGGTTGTTATCGTCCCTGTTAAAGAGGATGGTCAGCCATTAGAGCTTGCTCCCGGTCATACATATACAGTTACCATTTCTTATACACTCAAAGATGTTCATTCAAGTGGAGCAATTGGCGATAGTTGGTACGCACAAAAGGCTTTTTTGGTTGGCGGCGGTGTACTTGCAGGCACTCAGATGAATATTGATTACAGAGGTACTTATTCTTCGATAACCGCTTTTGGTGATGGTTCTTATTTAAGTAGACCTTATTGTGCCGTTATTGATGACCTTAAAGCAATAACATCAGGCGGCACCAAAACACTTACCTTTACAACTCCTGCTGCCAATGGCGATGGATATACCTATAATGCACAGCAGAACGCTTACGAAGTACAGGTAAAAGGTTCTGCAAATTCAAGCGAAACTTTTGATGCAACTTTATATAATTATTTCTTCCTTGCGCTTGATCGTAACGATCCTACAATTATTAACATCTCTAAGCTTGAGGTTGTAAGAGATGATTATGTTCCACCTGTAGAAGACGTTGATTGGGATGAAGTCCTTGAGGATAAGTATGTGTTTGATTTTACAAATGAAGCATACTACGCTGATAGGGCTTTAAAATCCGGTCAGACTCTTTATGACGGAACATTGCCTTGGCATATAGGTGCTATCGCTTTTGATGCAAAATATGGCAGAGGAACAAGAAGTGTATATCCAAACTATTCTCTTGTTTCCACTTATGACTGGGGTCCACAAATTTGGTCAAAACCCGGTAAAGTTGAGTATCAAGGTAAGACATACAGCACTCTTAATGTATACAGACAGCACGAAGGTTATTTTGTGCCGTTAAAGGAAGATGGTACTCCTTTAGAACTTGCTCCCGGACACAAATATACACTGAAATATAAATATTACGTTAATTACGTGGCAGAAGGAAAAACACCTTATCTTGCGGCTGATATCGGTCTTTCTTCTACAGGCGTTATAGAATACAACTATGAAGGACTAAATAATAAGGTTGCTTATAGCGATAACCGTTTTGGTTGGCTTAACGGTAACGTGGGTACTATACAAGAGGGTACTTTGACCATAAGCACTGAAAATCAGCTTAGTGATGCAAATTACAGTAAGGGAACAAATACATATAATCTTACTGTGGGAAACAACAATTATACCCTCTATAACTATTTGTATTTTGCAATAACTTCCGGTAACGCCGGTATAGATTTCATTTCTCTTGAAGTAACTCGTGACGATTATAGAGAACCTATTCAGGAAGTTAATTGGGACGAAGAATCTCCTGACTACTATAATTTTGATTTAAGTAAACAAGGAAACTACACCGATATAACTACAGGTAATAAGCTCGATACTTCGCTGAGTTATACCACTGTGCCTTTGACTGTTGATGCAGGTTATGGCAGAGGGGAAAGAAAAATATTCCCTGTTTATTCTTCTATGACTGCAGCTTCATTACAGCATAACTGGGGAACACAGATATACACCAATAAAAATACCATTAATGTTGACGGAAAAGATGTTGCGACGGCTAAGTTCTGGACAGGAACAAATCCTGCATATTATATGCCTTTGAAGGATGATGGAACTCCTCTTGAACTGGCTCCGGGTCACACATATACCGTAAACGTCAGTTTCCGTCTTGACGCTCTTAGCAAAGAGTCGGACAATCCACAACTTCAGGTTAATGTTGGCGCTGTTTCTACCGGTGCAGTTAAAAATGCTTTTATTAGTGACACTCATAGAGTTTATTCTAATAAGCTTTGCTATTCTACACAAACATTGGCAAGTTATAATGCTTCAAGTGTAGGTCAGATTATTGAGGGTAGTGTACAGATTAGAACGCCTGAAGTAAGCGATAAAAACTACGACTCTCTCAACAATACATATAAGCTCACCTATGAAGATACTGAATATACTCTTTATAACTATCTGTATTTTTATTTTAACAGTTGGCAAGGACCTACAATTGACTTTATTAGTATTGAGGTTGTAAGAGACGACTATGTTCCAGAAATGGAACCTGTTGACTGGGATGAGGCTCTTGATGACCATTATAAATTCGACTTTTCTCCTGAATATGTTGGCTATATGACCGACAAACAGGATGAGGGCAATTACGATAGACTTGATAATTCTAAGACTTGGACTGCTTCTCCCGTTAAGTTTGATTCAGGATATGGCAGAGGAAATCGCAACGTTTATGCGAGTTGGTCATATTCTTCTACTAATCCTTGGGGACCGCAGATATTCTCTTGGCCTGAAAATATTTCATATAACGGTATATTTACCGATACTATGGCGATTTACAACGAAAATCCGGGTATATTTGTTCCTCTTACAGAAGAAGGTAAACCATTTGAATTAGCACCCGGTCATTCTTATGAAGTGAAGATTGTTGTTCAGAAAAACAACTTTAACGGAACAGGCGATTATGGTGACAATAACCTAAAGGCTGTTGCAGGTACCATGTCTTCGGGTGCACCGCTTAAAAATGTTTGGCTTGATGCCGATAAGCTTGTAAATCTGTCGGTAGTTAAGGGCAGTGAGGGTGAAATCCTTGAGGGAACGGCAACTATCACTGTTCCCGGTGCAGACAGTGAATCGTATGATGAAATTTTCAATACATATACAATCACTGTAGATGGTACAGAATATGTAATAAATAACTATTTTGCCATTGAGTATTCAGGTTATGCAAAGGCTCATCTGAACATTATATCCCTTGAGATTACCCGTGATGACTATGTGCGTGTAGATTATACCGATACCTATCTTGTAAGTGATTCCGTTGAAAATAATTCAACCTACAAGATAGACTTTGAGTATAAGATTAAGGGTAATCTTAGTAAAGGCAGCGGACTTTCCTTTAAATATACCAAAAACGATGGTAATTTCGTTACATACGTTGAAGGAAAGAATAAGGTAATATATAAGTTTTCTGCAGATAAAGAACTTGACATCTGGCATACAGGAACAGTACTTCTTACCACCGATATGTATGCACTTGTAGAGGATAGTATAGGCTATGATGATGAATTAATTGCTGTCAGCAATGTTCTTTACGCTTTTATAAAGGATGAAGACGACGCAGCGAATATTGAAATCAAAAACTTTAACGTTAAAAAGCTCACGGACAAAGCAGATAACGACCTTATAAACGTTATGGGTGCTTCCTGTCTGACTGATGCTGCTGAACAGGCTGCAGGCTGCCAGGCTCTTCGCTATATGTTCACCTATGACACCAAGACTGGCGCAGAAATTTGTATCGACGGCACCGATTATACCGTTAAAGAGAGAGGCTTTATTTACGCTAACGGCAATCTTTACGCAAAGGGTGGCGTTTATAAAGGTGATGTTAATCTTACAAATGCTAAAGCAGGTAAGTTCTTGACAAATGGTGTAAATACAAATCTTGATAAGTGTTGGGATTACAGCGAGATTCAGGGAACTGATTACTATAGTCTTGTATTTTCAACTTATGCGACCGATTTTGAGCTTGAGGATTCTAAAGAACTTCTTGTAAAAGCTTATCTTGTAGTAGAGATTGACGGTCAGGAGTTTACGATTTATTCGGATGCAATTAATCGCTCTGTAGAGTATCTTAAGAGCAACATTTAATAATTTGACGGAGGATGAAAAATGAATATTAAAAATAATTCTCTTGTCAAAGTTTTGTCTGTCCTTTGCGCAACTGTAATGATTTTCACAGCATTGTTTGCTAATCCCGTTATCATTTCCGCTTTAACCGGCGGAAGTGATGACTCAGTTGTAGGAAAGGAAGAAGTCTTTGACACACCGGTTGTATATGGTTTTGAACCATCAGAAGATCCGGTTACTGACAAATCTGTTAATGTTAACAGCCTTAATATGACTCGCGGCGGCGATAATATGGGCGTTATGGGTTGGACTTGGGATATAACTGACGGAGATGCAGAGCATGGAAGAGTGCTTTACACTCATAATGAACCTTCGACTCAAACCTGGGCAACTGCAGGCGGATACCGTCTTAATAATAGTAATGGTGTGTATCGTCTTAAAAAGGACACCACCTATTATGTGGAAATGTCTGTTAATCTAACGGCTGCTCCATCTGTAGAAGGTTCGGCTTCTGAGGTTTACCTTGGTTATGGCTCTTGGGACAATAAGGCAGATGGTAATACCAATGGTGTTGACTCTATGGGCGTAAAGCTTTATACAGTTGTAAAAGCTGAAAAGGATGCACAGGTTTATAGTGTAACAAGCACCGAGGGTACAAAAGAGTATGAGGTAAACAGCGGTTGGCATAATCTTAAATTTGTGTTTACTACCCCGTCTGATTTTAAAAACACTGATAATGCTTTAGCACTTTATTCTACTCTTATGCCGGGTGCTAAAATACAGATTGATAATGTTAAGGTAACACCGGTTGCAGAAGATGAAGGCGTTGTTTTATTTAAGGATGACTTCCACTCAAACACAATTATAGCCTTTGATGACATTAATAAGGAAGTAGAGCTTCCTGTATTAACCCCTGAAAATCCCGAGCATACCTTTGAGGGTTGGTATTATGATTATAACCGTACTGATGATACAAAGGTTGAGTCTTATAAAATGGTTGATGGCATTACAACCTTTTATGCCCGTTTTAAAGCTCCTGTAACCATAACATTTATAAATACTCTTACAAATACACAAGATGTAATTTCGGGTTTGCCCACAACAGCAATACCATATCCCGCATTTCCCTCTGACAGTGAAAAGCAGTTTGCAGGTTGGTTTACTACAGAAGACTATACCGAGGAATATTTCGCCGATATATTTGCCTATGCAAATATAGTGCTTTATTCTAAGTGGATTGACCCTGTGCAAAGTTCTGTTGAGGATTTTGAAACCTATACAAAGCATCAATGGGAAGAAATCACTGTATCTACCGAGGTAAGAGATGAAAAGGGTCAGCCTGTAAAGGACGAAAACGGTGTAGTTGAAAAGGTTGATGCTACTTACAAGTCTAACTATCTCTATTTCGGTAGAATGTGCGACCTTTCTGATTTCGGTTATGCCGACAGTAACCATTCACTGAAATTCAGTTGGGATGCCGATATGATGCTTGACCCTGCTGACCCTGAAACATATTATGCACTGGGAAGACATAATCAGGTGGATGCTGCTACAATTCTTGAAGATGTTTCCCTTACAAACAACACAACATATATTGTTTCATTTAAGTATTATGTCGCACAGATAAATGCTAATCTTAATGTTTCTTTTTATTCGGGAAATTTCAAGAATGTATGGGGAAATATGGCTTCTTATCAGTCTGTGGGCAATAGTTTTACCGTTACACCTGATAAAAATGACGGACAGTGGCATGAAGCGCAGCTTGTAATAACCACCAATTTTAAGGGTGACGGGAAAGCTATGTTCGTAAATGTAAATATGAGTCAAAACAGTGATGCAGTAATGTATCTCGATGATTTTGTATTTACTCCCTTAAAGCCTACCGAGTCTTATATAGTATATAATCACGGTGTTGAAAACGACATTTATTGCGGTGAAATTCGTACTACATTGCCTCACGCTGTGGCTAATCCCGATAAGAAGTTCACTTCGTATAAGTGGTATTCCGATTCTACCTTTATTACCCCATTTAACGAAACTGTTTATACAAGAGAACCAATGATTGCTTATGCTATGAAGCCTATTACCTTTAAGTATGATTATCCATACACTACCGAACATGGTTTGGCTTTTGGTTACACAATGGAAATTGTGAATGAAAAGGGTGTTGGTAATGGCGACGATTATGTCCTGAAATGTACTTATGATGGTGATGTGTTCTTGCGTAAGAATACCGAAACCGGTAAGGATGTTTACTGGCGTGACAGATACAATAGCCCTGATTTTCAGGCACTTGCTAAAACACAGCTTAAGGATGATACGGTATACATTATTTCTTATGACGTGAAAGCAACAGTTGCTACCCTTGACTATTCTGTGCAGTTTAGCACTGCGGCTTCTAACAATGTTTGGGGCGGTTTTGTATGGCCTACATCAACCAAAACTACATTTTCTAAGTCTACAACAAAGGACGGATGGATGTCCTGTACAACAGCTATAAAGACTAAAGAAAAACTTGATTATGCCAATGCTCTTTATATATTTATAACATTCGCACACAACCTTAAGGAACAGCATGCAGAAGTTTATATTGATAATCTTATGGTGAGCGAGGCTATAGCACCTCTTGCGGTGTTTGTTCCAAATAACGAAACATCAAATATTGTTGTTAGCGGTAAAGCGGGAAATACTATTAAGTATCCCGATGCACCTGTAAAATTCGGTTATGATTTCAGCGGATGGTATTTAGATAAGGAGTGTACCAAGCCTTTTACAGCAACAACATTTGCTGAAAACGAAATATATTATGTATATGCAGGGTACACTGAGTCGAAAGTAAAGACCTTCGATTATGAAGATTATAACGTTCCTTATGCTGTACCGTCTGAAGGTCACTATAGACGACACGACTGTGAAGTGGTTGAGGTGCCGTTTGCTTATTCGGGAACTCACGTTATGAAGGGTGACCGTTCCTTTGCGAGAAATCCTGAGTTAAACACAGGTGGTTCCGGACATCTTCTGCAAAGCGGTTCTACTGTACAAAAACTTTCTCAGAAAAAGAATTATATTATTACCTTTAAGTATTATATTGAAACTCACGGACAGGAACCTCTCAGAGTGTCAGCCTATGCAGGAAGTAACGTAAACTTCTGGGGCTCTTCAAAATTTGCCAATACCTACTATATTAATCTTGATGAACAAACAGGTGTATGGCACACAGGTACCCTTGTTTGCGATGGTTCAAAAATAAATCAAAGCTGGCAGGATCATTTGTATTTTAACTGGACTGTTGGTACTGAAGGTATGTACTACTTTGATGATGTCACCATTACCGAGCTTGAAGAAGGCGAAATGGCTTACTTTATTGATAACGGTGGATGCAAAAACATACCTGAATATGTAAAAGGAAAAGAAGGGGAGAGCTTTGCTTCTCAGCTTCCTAAAAATCCTAAATATGAGAATCATCAGTTCCTCGGTTACTTTGTACTTGGCGATGATGGAAAATATCAGCAATTTACCGATATGAAGTTCTATGCAGATAAAACTCCTGCTATTGTGGCTCGTTTTATCAGACTTAAGACTATACAGGACTTTGAAACCTTCTATGCACCTGCAATAGCGGCTATGTCAGGTTATTCGATTCTTGACTATGACTATGAATTGTATGATGCACTTGCAAAGGGTAATTCGAGAGAAAATGTAACAAGCGGAAGATATTCGCTTCATAGGCTTGGAAAAACTCATTATTTCGAAAATGCTCTTCTTCTCACTTCGGCACAACAGCTTGCAGCAGGTGAAAAATACACCGTAACCTTTAAGGTTAAGATGCCTTCATATCTGCAAACCGATGGCGCTGTGAAGATTGTAAGTAATAACAGTCCTATTTTTGCCTGGGCAACTATGGGTGATTACTATCCTGTTGTTGCTGTGAAAGATTTAACTGATGGACAGTGGCATGAGGTTAGCTATACATTCATAGCTATTGAGCCTTATGTGAGTATTCAGACCCCGGGCTACTGTGAACTCTTTGTTGATGATGTTGTATTTAATCACGTAAGTGCTGATACAGAGGTTTCTGTTCCCGTACAGTTTACCGAGTATGTTCCCGCAAAGCGTGACCTTGTCAGCGGTGAACTCGTAACTACGGTTACAGAGGCAGGTAATGTTGATGTTTCTACAATTATTGATGATAGTCTTGTAGAGGGAAGTTTTGGTTCTTCTTCAAGTGTAACTGTTATAATAATTTGTGCTGTTGCGGCAGTAGTTGTTTTGGCGGCTGTTGTGATTATTCTCCTTGTTATCAAGAAGAAAAAGAAAGCCTAAAAGGAGGAATGTAAAAATGAATATTAAACGAATATTAAGCGTTATTTTAGCAGTATTTATGTTACTTTCCGTCCTTTCGGGCTGTAATGCAGGCAGCAATACATCGGCTATTGCTCCCGTAGATGAGGACGGAAACTTCAGATACATTATTGTACGCGGTGCTGATTCAACCACCGAAGTGCAAAACTGTGTAAGAGAAATTCGCGCTACCGTTAAAAAGAATTTTGATTGTGATGTTACTCTTGCAAAGGACTCTGCCTATGAAGACAGTGATGATTTCTATGAAATCCTTGTGGGTGAAACAAACAGAGCCGCTTCAAAAGAGGCAAAGCAGATTCTTCTTAATAACCGCGTAAACAGTGCTAACGACTTTATTGTTAAAGTCAGCGGAAGAAAGATAGTTATACTTGCCCTTAACGATACTATGAACACAACGGTTACAGAGTGGTTTATTTCTAACTTTTGTAAGGATGCGGCTTCCTGGAGCAAGCTTCGTGAAGATTATCAGTTCATTTACTCCCCTGAATACGAGGAACAGGGAGAATTGATAAACAAGGTTAATGATGCTGATGTGGGTAGATATGTTGTGGTTCTCCCCAAACAGATTTCTTATCTTGTAGGAAGACAGGCAGAAGACTATAGAGATTATATGACCGAATTTGGTTATAGCATTAAAATAGCCGAAGAGCGTGACGAGGAAGAGGAATACGAAATCCTTGTTGGTGACACCACCCGTCAGGCAAGTAAGGATGTAACCGTTGAGAATGATAACTATGTAATCAAGGTTGTTGGTAATAAAATTGTTATCAAAGGTGGAAACGCTCTTGCTACTTACCGTGGAATTTTAGAATTTGTTAACATCATTAAAGAGGCATATAAAACAAATAAACCTATCAGTTTTAGTGATGGATACACAATTAACGGTAAATACGACGCAAATGAAAATAACGTATATACCTTAAACTTTAACGAGGAATTCGATGCTTCTAAAATAAATGCAAAATATTGGGGAAGCTATCGTTATACCAATAAGACTATCGGTGCTTCAAGCCTTGGCGGTTCTGCATATTATACCGATTGGCGCGGAAGATGCGACCTTGCAAGTGCTGTCGGTAATAATCTTATTTACACTGCAGATGGTGCGGTTCATATTGGTACAATGCTTGCTAATGATGTGGATTTTGTTTGCTCGGATATGACCACAATGTATGGAATGACATATCGTTACGGTTACATTGAGGTAAGAGCAAAATTAGCAAAATCACCGGCTTCTACGGGAATTTGGTGTAATGGTATTACCAGTACCAACAGTGCTGCTGTAAGAAGATGGGGCGGTGTTGTTAGCCATTCTGCTATGACAGAAATGGATATTCTTGAAAACTTCAGTAACGAAACCACCTTTGCAAGTAACGTACACCATTGGTACAATCTCTATAAAGCTGATGGTATCAGTGCTTCGGGTAATGGACACAATTCCCTTGATGGTGACTCAAGATATAATGGTAGTAGTTTGAACAACAAGAAGTATAAATTTGATACCGTTAAAAACGGTGGAACTCTGGCTGATGACTTCCATATTTATACTTGTTATTGGGATGACACCTGTATGGATTTTGCTTTCGATGGCAAGAAATTCCTTTCATACAGATATGATGAAAACACTATGCCTTCGGTTAACTGTGGCGCACTTTTCAATATTATTGAGTGTGGTATGGGTTCTCCATCTTATGGTGCACTTTATAACAAGAATACCGACGAAAAACGTTATGAAGCAGTATATGATTATGTTAAGATATATCAGACAGATGCTCTTAACAGTCAGATGTTCTTTGGTTATGAAGAAGACGGTACCGGAACTATAAAAGCGGTTTATCCGGAAAATGATATAGCCGGTAAATACTAATAATTTATAAAATCACCTGCAGCTTGTCTGCAGGTGATTTTTATGCAAAAAAATTTATAATTTAAATAGTTTTACTTGAAAAAATCCTTCTCATATAGTATATTAATAAAGATATACAATGGGGGTACTTTAATGAACAGTTATTTAAAAATGTCAAAAAATGAGCTTGAGGCGGAATTTTCAAAGGTAAAGAAGGAATATGCCGCCCTTACTACTTTGGGACTTCATCTTGATATGTCAAGAGGAAAACCCGGTGCCGACCAGATGGATTTAAGCAAACGTATTTTTGATTTGGTTGGAAATGATTTAGGCTTTAAAAATAAGGATGGTGTTGACTGCAGAAACTATGGCGGTCTTGACGGTCTTGTTGAGCTTAAAGAGCTTTTTGCAGGAATTCTCGGTCTTCTGCCTTCTCAGATTATTGTAGGCGGAAACTCCTCTCTTAATATGATGTATGATACCGTTGCACAGGCAATGACTCACGGTCTGGGCGGTGAGCCTTGGTGTAAGCAGGGGGAGATTAAATTCCTTTGTCCCGTTCCCGGTTATGACCGTCATTTTGCTATTACAGAGCATTTTGGTATTAAAATGATTCCTGTTGCTAATAAAGCAGATGGTCCTGATATGGATAGAATAGAAGAGCTTATCAAGGACGAAAGTGTTAAAGGAATGTGGTGTGTGCCTAAATATTCTAATCCTGAGGGCATTACCTATAGTGATGAAACCGTAAAGCGTCTTGCAAATATGAAGCCTAAGGCTAAGGATTTCAGAATTTTCTGGGATAATGCTTATGCTATTCACGATTTGTATGATGACGGTGATGAACTTCTCAATATTTATGATGAATGTGTAAAGGCCGGAAATCCCGATCTTGTAATTATGTTTACTTCCACATCTAAAATTACTTTCCCCGGTGCAGGTGTTGCGGCACAGGGCGCCAGTCCCAATAACGTTGAACTGCTGAAAAGCAGAATGCAGTTTCAGACTATTGGACCTGATAAATTAAATCAGCTTCGTCATGCAAGAATGTTCAGAACAGTAAGTGATGTTAAGGAACATATGAAGGAACATGCCGCAATTCTTCGTCCTAAGTTTGATAGTGTACTTTCTGAGCTTGAATCAGAGCTTGGTGGACTTGAAATAGCTTCTTGGAACAAGCCAAAGGGCGGCTACTTTATCAGCCTTAATGTTATGAACGGCTGTGCAAAAAGGGTAGAAGAACTTTGTGCAGGTGCCGGAATGATACTAACTAAGGTTGGCGCTACCTATCCTTACGGAATTGACGAAAAGGACAGCAACATAAGAATTGCTCCGTCCTTCCCGCCTGTAGATGAAATCAAAAAGGCTTCTAAGGTGCTTTGTATTTCGGTACGATATGCAGTGCTTGAAAAACTAATTAAAGAAATGTAGATATATTTAAGATTTATTAATTGACTTTTGTTACTGAAAATCTTATAATTAATATATTAAATTAAAAAAAGTGGAGGACTTGTAATGAGGAACAAAAAAGCACGCAAGAGTACATTCTTTATTGTACTTGCGCTTATTCTTCTTCTGACCTATACCGCTTTCTTCGGAATCGAGAATTGGCATGGTGATACCCGTAATGTTTACATTAAGGGTGCAGAGGATATCCGTTGGGGTATTGATATCCGCGGCGGTGTTGAAGCTGTGTTTACTCCTGATATTGCTAAGTCGGAAATTACCGACGAGGATATGGATGCTGCACAGGCAATTATCGACACAAGAATGGTTAGTCAGAATATCACGGACTATGAAATTTATACCGATAAGGAAAATCATCAGATAGTTGTTCGTTTCCCTTGGGAAGCAGATGATACTGATATGGATCCTGCTGCTGCAGTTGCGGCTCTTGGTGAAACAGCTGAACTCACCTTCTGTAAGGGTGCTTCCTATAGTGAGGATGCAGTTATTTTCAAAGGTGACCATGTAACCAAGGCAACCCCTGCTTATGACGAGCAAAATGGTTACATAGTAGCTCTCGAGCTTGACAGTACTGCGGCTGACCTGTTCTCAAATGCAACTAAGGAGCTTGCCTCCAGCAAGGGACAGATTGCTATTTCTATGGATGGAAATGTTATTACTGCGCCTACTGTTAATGAGCAGATTACAGGCGGACAGGCGATTATAACAGGTATGGCTGATGCTGATGAGGCTCAGGAGCTTGCAGATAAAATCAATGCAGGTTCACTTCCATTCGCATTAAGCGTTGACAATAGTAAGCTTTCTATTGTTTCTCCTTCTCTTGGTGAAAATGCACTTAAAGCAATGCTTATTGCAGGTGCTATTGCCTTCGGTATTATCTGTATTCTTATGATAGTGCGCTACCGTCTTAACGGTGTAATTGCTTCAATAGCACTTCTTGGACAGTTGGCAGGTTCTATTGCCGCAATTTCCGGCTTCTTCCCAGGTCTTAACAGCTTTACGCTTACCATACCCGGTATTGCAGGTATTATTCTTTCTATCGGTGTAGGTGTTGACTGTAACGTTATCGCTGCCGAGCGTATCCGTCAGGAATTTAAAAACGGAAAGACAATAGACGGCTCTATAGACGCAGGCTTTAAGAACTCACTCAGCGCAATTATTGACGGTAATGTTACCATACTTATTGTTGCCTTCGTTCTTATGGGTGCCTTCGGTACTGACGGATTTATAATCTATAAGTTATTCTCACTTATATTTGGTGCTTCTATTGCAGGTTCTATTTATTCCTTTGGATTTACACTTTTAATAGGTGTTATCTTCAATCTTATTATGGGCGTTGTAAGCTCTAAGCTTATGCTCAGAAGCGTTTCGCAGTTTAAGTGCCTGCGTAAGCCTTGGCTTTATGGAGGTAGTAAAGATGAATAAGAATTTTGATTTTAATAAACCTCTTAAATGGGTGCTTATTGTATATGCAGCACTTGCTCTTGTTGGTATTATAATCGGTGTTATCTTTGGTGTTAAACTGGATACAAACTTTAAGGGTGGTACTGTAATCACTTATGATTACACCTATTCTGATAAGGTTGCCGATATTAATGCTGATGATGTAAAAGCTGTTGTTACCGAGGTTTTCGGAGCTGAATCCACCGTTTCAAAGGGTTCTTCTATTGCAGGTAACACTTATACTGTTACTGTTACTCTTGCTAAAAACGAGGCTGTAACCACAGAAAATCAGGAAGCACTTTCTAAGAAGCTTCAGGAAAAATATCCTGACAACGATATATCACTTTACAGTTCTACCTCTGTAAATGCAACCCTTGCAGGTTCCTTTTTCTTAAAGGCCCTTGCTGCTGTATTGGTTGTTGCAGCGCTGGTTGTTGTTTACGTAGGAGTAAGATTCCGTAAAATCGGCGGTGTTACCGCTGCTCTTACAGCGCTTGTTGCTCTTGTTCTTGACGTTGTGATTTCTTTTATCGCCTGTGTAATCTTCCGTTTGCAGATAGATATGAACTATATCGCTGTTGTGCTTACTATCTTCGGTTATTCTCTTAACGATACCATAGTTATATATGACTCTGTAAGAGAAAACAAAAAGTATAATCCCGATATGAAGCTTTATGATGTTGTGAACTTAAGCCTTAACAGTGTTCTTGCAAGAAATATCGTTACAACCACCACTACTGTTGTTGCAGTTGTAACCATTATAGTTGTTGCTGAAATCTTCGGACTTACTTCACTTCGCACCTTCGCAATTCCGATGGTATTCGGTCTTGTTTCGGGATGTATCTCCTCGCTGTTTGTTTCCACACCTTTATGGGTTATCTGGAAAAACAAATTAAGCGCAAAGAAAAAATAATTTTAAAAAGCCGACCTAAACAGTCGGCTTTAATTATACGAAAGGATAACCCTTAATGATACGTATTGCAACTATTGGAACAAGCTGGATAACTCGTTCATTCATAGGCGGACTTGACCTGCTTGGTGATTGCTTTTCTCTTGAGGCGGTTTATTCCAGAAGCAGAGAAAGAGGAGAGGAATTTTTAAAAGAAATCGGAAAACAGGCTCAGGTTTTTGATAATCTTAAAAAGCTTGCTGATTGTAAGGAAATTGACGCTGTTTATATAGCAAGTCCCAATTCTTTGCATTTTGAACAGGCAATGCTTATGGTCAGTTCCGGTAAACATGTAATAGTAGAAAAGCCTATAGTTATTACTGAGGAAGAGTTTTTAAAGCTTTCAAACGCTGCCGATAAAAATAATGTTGTTGTTATGGAAGCTATAATCGGTATGCATCTTCCTGCAAGAAAAATTTTAAAAGAGGCTGTGGATAAAATTGGCAAAATCAGAGGCTGTCGGTTTGAGTTCAGTCAGCTTTCCAGTAAATATCAGGATTATATTTCGGGTAAAAATCCAAACATTTTCAATCCTGCCTTTGCAACGGGAACCCTTATGGATTTAGGTATATACTGTGTCTATCCCGCTATTGACCTTTTTGGAATTCCCGATACAGTAATTACTCAGGCTTCGTTCCTTGAAAACGGAAGTGATGCTGCTGTTTCAGCCATATTTAAGTACAATGACCTCTTAGTGTCCATAATTTCTTCTAAAACCTGTCAGAGTGATTTACCAAGTGAAATACTTGGTGATAACGGAAAAATCAGTATAGGTCATATTTCGAAATATGACGACATATATTTAACCGCTGACTCACAGGAGGAAAAGCTTGTAGGTATTATGTCAAAAGAAGAATCTATGAGTTATGAGGCAAAGGATTTTTATAGATATATAACAGAGCGTAATGATACAAAATACGAATATCAGGAAATGAGAGAGCTTTCTCACACCGTTTGTGCGGTTATGGAAGCTATGCGTATGCAGGCGGATATAAAATTTAATAATTAAAATAGTAAAAACGGCATATACTCTTCTTAGGAAGAGGGTGCCGTTTTTGTGTAATAAAAAATATTGGATGATAGGCGGAATAGCTTTCTGCGTATTGCTTGGTGTTTTGCTTCATTTTGTTTATGAATGGAGTGGGAATAATAAGCTTCTGGGATATGTTTCTGCCGTTAATGAAAGTACATGGGAACATCTGAAGCTGCTATTTTATCCTGTGGTTATTTTTACGGCTGTAGAATGGTTTAAATGTGAAAGAAGCAATAACTCGTTTTTGCTTTCCCGTACACTGTCACTGCTTGTTGGTATGCTGTGGATAGTTGTTGCATTTTATACACTTTCGGGAATTATAGGCAAAAAGGATATATCTGTTATTAATATAGGAATATTTGTACTTGGCGTTATTATAACATTTTTGCTCACCGAACTAATGATTCAGAGTTATTTTAATCCACCCCAAAACAGTAATATTATTTCTGCTATAGTCCTTTTTATAATGATAGTATTATTTTCTGTGCTGACCTATAATCCATTACCCATAGGTCTGTTTAAGGAACCATAATTAAACCCCCTGAAATCAAAAATTCAGGGGGTTTGACATATATTTATAATTATTAGAACAAACCGCTTATGATGCCGTTTTCGTCAACATCTATCTTTTCAGCAGCGGGAACCTTTGGAAGTCCGGGCATTGTCATAATGTCACCTGTAAGGGCAACTATGAAACCTGCACCGGCACTTACCTTAATATTACGAACTGTAATATCAAAGCCTGTAGGTGCACCCAGCTTTGTCATATCGTCAGAAAAACTGTACTGGGTTTTAGCCATACAAACAGGCATATTTGAGAAACCAAGCTCGGTAAGCTTTGCAATTTCCTTTTTAGCGGCAGGAGCGAATATTACATTGTCACCGCCGTAAATTTTGGTTACGATAGCTTTAATTTTTTCCTCAATGGAAAGATTATCTTCATAGCAGAATGTGAAATCGTTATCCTGTTCGCAAAGACGAGCAACCTCATTGGCAAGTTCAATACCACCCTTAGAGCCTTCAGCGCAAACCTTCGAGCAAATAGCCTTTATTCCGAGTTCTGCACAGCTATCAATAACAAGCTGTACCTCAGCATCTGTATCGGTGGGGAAGCGGTTAACAGCAACAACACAGGGAAGCTTGTATACATTTTTAATATTAGATGCGTGACGCATAAGGTTAGGCATACCTTTCTGAAGAGCATCAAGGTTTTCTTCTTTAAGGTCTGTTTTAGCAACACCGCCGTTCATCTTAAGAGCACGGATAGTAGCAACCAAAACAACTGCACTGGGCTTAAGTCCGCCGAAACGACACTTGATGTCAAGGAACTTTTCAGCACCCAGGTCAGCACCAAATCCTGCCTCAGTAATTGCATAATCTCCGAGTTTCATAGCCATCTTGGTAGCAATAATAGAGTTACAACCGTGTGCAATATTAGCGAAAGGTCCACCGTGAACAAGAGCAGGAGTTCCCTCAAGTGTCTGAACAAGATTAGGCTTTAATGCTTCTTTTAAAAGAGCAGTCATAGCACCCTGAGCGTTAAGCTGACCTGCAGTAACAGGCTTATCATCATAGGTGTATCCAACGATAATTCGGGAGAGCCTTTCCTTTAAATCTGTAATAGAATTTGAAAGGCAAAGCACAGCCATAATTTCACTTGCAACAGTAATGTCAAAGCCGTCCTCTCTGGGTACACCATTAACCTTACCGCCAAGACCGTCGGTGACAAAACGAAGCTGACGGTCATTCATATCAACGCATCTCTTCCAGGTAATACGTCTTACATCAATACCGAGGGCATTTCCCTGATGAATGTGATTATCAAGCATTGCGGCAAGAAGATTGTTTGCAGCACCTATTGCGTGGAAGTCGCCTGTAAAGTGGAGATTAATATCCTCCATAGGAACAACCTGAGCATATCCACCGCCTGCGGCACCGCCCTTTACACCAAAAACAGGACCTAAAGAGGGTTCGCGAAGAGCAACCATAACATTTCTTCCTGTAGCACGCATAGCATCTGCAAGACCTATTGTGGTGGTTGTTTTGCCTTCACCTGCGGGAGTAGGGTTAATTGCGGTAACAAGAATAAGCTTTCCGTTTTCTTTTGTTTCATCCTTTAAAAGAGAAAGGTCGATTTTTGCCTTGTATTTACCGTACTGCTCTAATTTGTCATCGGGAATACCTGCAGTTTTTGCAATTTCGGTTATGGGGCGAAGTTCGACTTCCTGAGCAATTTCAATATCACTTTTCATTTAAAACACCTCTTATTTAAAGTATTTAACAGCGCTGCGGAACATACCCATATCATATTTTCCGTCAACGTTTTTATAAAGTCCGTCACCGATTCTTTCGCTGTGTCCCATTTTACCTATTACTCTGCCGTCAGGACTTGTAATACCCTCAATAGCAAAGCAGGAATTGTTGGGATTGAAGCGAATGTCACTGGTGGGATTACCTGCAAGGTCAACATACTGAGTAGCAATTTGACCGTTGGTAGCAAGTTTTGCTGCCAATTCATCGCTTACAAGGAAGCGACCCTCACCGTGAGAAATAGCAACGGTGTAGATATCATCAACCTTTGTTTCCATAAGCCAGGGGGATTTATTGGAAGCAATTCTTGTCTGAACAAGACGGGATTGGTGTCTGCCGATGGTATTGTAGGTAAGAGTAGGACAGGTTTCGTCGGTATCAATAATCTCACCGAAGGGAACAAGACCAAGCTTTACAAGAGCCTGGAAGCCGTTACAGATACCTGCCATAAGACCATCGCGATTTTTAAGGAGCTCGTTAACCTGTTCTTTAATAGCAGGATTTCTAAAGAATGCGGTAATGAATTTACCTGAACCGTCGGGCTCGTCGCCGCCTGAGAAACCGCCTGGGATGAATACAATCTGAGCGTCTTTCATTTTCTTTGCAAAGGTATCAACGCTTTCGGCAACACTCTGTGCAGAAAGATTGTTAATTACGAAAATTTCAGGCTCAGCCCCTGCTGTAAGCAGAGCTTTTGCAGTATCATATTCACAGTTGGTACCGGGGAATACAGGAATAAGCACCTTGGGCTTAGCAACGCTGAACTTAGGCTTTATATATTCCTTGGCAGAGAAAGAAATTTTTTCAGGATTAGCGGTTTTGTGGTCAATGTTGCAGGGATAAACCTTTTCAAGCACCTCTTCATAACTGTTCTGAAGTAAAGTAAGGTCGATTTCCTCGTTGCCGAGAATAAGCTTAGCTTCATTAGTAGTATATCCGATTGTTTTACCGATTTGAGTATCATCACTAAGTTCTACAATAAAGGAAGCGTAGTTATAACCGAATATATCATCAACAGTAAGGTTATCAGCATACTTAAAGCCAATCTTATTACCTATAGCCATCTTCATAACAGCTTCAGCAATACCGCCTATTGTGGGTGTATAAATTGCCTTTGCTTTACCATCTTTCACAAGGGAGTGAACAGTAGCAAAAAGGTTAATGAGAGAATCGGTAACGGGAAGTCCATTCTCGTCATAATCACAGGTAAGAAGTACAACCTTGCTTCCTGCCTTTTTAAATTCAGGAGAAACAATGTTGCAAACAGGCTCGGTAGTTACTGCAAAGGAAACGAGGGTAGGGGGAACATCAATATGCTCAAAGGTACCACTCATAGAGTCCTTACCGCCTATAGCGGCAATACCAAGCTCTTTTTGTGCTTTAAATGCACCAAGCAGTGCAGCAAGAGGTTTGCCCCAACGCTTTGAATCCTTCCCGGGACGCTCAAAATATTCCTGGAATGTAAGATAAACTTCATTAAATGAGGCACCTGTAGCAATAAGCTTACAAACAGACTCAACAACAGCCATATAAGCTCCGTGATATGGACTCTTTTCGGTTATGAATGGGTTATAGCCCCAAGCCATAAGAGAACAGGTGTCGGTATGTGCTTTTTCAACCGCAACCTTGTGTACCATAGCCTGAATAGGAGTCTGCTGATACTTTCCGCCAAATGGCATAAGAACAGTATTAGCACCAATGGTTGAATCAAAACGCTCACTAAGACCACGTTTGGAACAGATATTAAGGTCAGTAGCAAGTTTCTCGTAATTTTCTTTAAAGCTACCTACTATTTCTTTATCAAAGCTTTCTATTTTTGCAGGAGCAATATCAATATGCTTTTCTGCTCCGTTGGAATTAAGGAATTCTCTGCTGATATTAACAATATCCTTGCCGTTCCAGTACATAACAAGTCTTGGGTCTGCCTTAACAGTAGCAACAACGGTTGCTTCAAGGTTTTCTTCGTTTGCAAGAGCAATGAATTTATCAACATTTTCCTTTTCAACTACAACAGCCATTCTTTCCTGTGACTCACTGATAGCAAGTTCAGTGCCGTCAAGACCATCATACTTTTTAGGCACAGCATTAAGATTGATTTCAATTCCGTCAGCAAGCTCACCGATAGCAACCGAAACACCGCCTGCACCAAAGTCGTTACAACGCTTAATAAGACGGGTTGCATCCTTTCTTCTGAAAAGACGCTGTAATTTTCTTTCTTCGGGAGCGTTACCTTTCTGTACCTCAGCACCGCAGCTCTCAAGAGATTCAACAGTGTGAGATTTAGAAGAGCCTGTAGCACCGCCGCAACCATCTCTGCCTGTTCTTCCGCCAAGAAGAATAATGATGTCGCCATCATTAGGCACTTCGCGTCTTACATTCTCCTCTGGTGCGGCACCAACAACAGCACCGATTTCCATACGCTTTGCAGTATAGCCATCGTGGTAAATTTCATCAACTTGACCTGTAGCAAGACCAATCTGATTACCGTATGAGCTATAACCTGCAGCAGCAGTTGTAACAATTTTTCTTTGTGGGAGTTTGCCCTGAATGGTGTCCTTACGGCTGGCAAGAGGATTACCTGCACCGGTAACACGCATAGCGGCATAAACATAGCTTCTGCCTGATAATGGGTCGCGTATTGCACCGCCTATACAGGTAGCGGCACCGCCAAAGGGTTCAATTTCGGTGGGATGATTGTGGGTTTCGTTTTTAAATAGAAGAAGCCATGGCTCTTTTTTACCGTCTATTGTAACATCAATTTTAACAGTACAAGCGTTGATTTCTTCTGATTCATCAAGACGGTCGAGTTTGCCCTGTTTTTTTAGGTATTTAGCGGCAATAGTACCGATGTCCATAAGATTTATGGGCTTTGTTCTATTAAGCTCTTTTCTTACCTGTAGATATTCTTCATAGGTTTTCTGAAGTAATTCATCTTCAAACTCAGCATTATCAATAGTCGTGAGGAATGTGGTGTGACGGCAATGGTCAGACCAGTATGTATCTATCATCTTGATTTCGGTGATAGTTGGGTCCCTGTCCTCGCTTTTAAAATAGCTCTGACAGAATTTAAGGTCATCAAGGTCCATAGCAAGACCTTGATTTTTAAGGAACTCCATAAGTCCGTTTTCATCAAGAGCATTAAAGCCCTCAAGGGTCTTAACAGTTGTGGGGATGTCATATTCTCTCTTAAGAGTTGAAACAGAGGAAAGGGAAGCCTCTCTGCTTTCAACAGGGTTGATAAGGTGCTTCTTTATAGCAGCTCTTTCTTCATCGTTTAAGTTTCCTTCAATAATGTAAACCTTTGCTGTACGTACATCAGGACGGTCGGTTTTTGATATAATCTGAATACACTGTGCGGCAGAATCGGCTCTCTGGTCAAACTGACCCGGGAGATATTCTACAGCGAAAACAAACGCATCCTTGTTGTAATTCAATTCTTCAAAGGTATCATCCAATTGAGGTTCGGAGAAAACAGTATTAATACACTGTTTGAAAAGCTCTTCCTCAATGTTTTCAACATCATAGCGGTTAATAACTCTGACACTGTCTGCGGTCTTGATTCCGAGGAAAGAACGGATATCGCCTAAAAGGGAATCTGCCTCACCTGCAAGACCTGCCTTTTTCTCAACATAAATACGGTAAACCATAATCAAACCATCCTAAATTAATTTAATGCTTTAAGTGCTCTTGCACCTATATCGTTACGCTTATATGCGTTTTCAAAGTGAACCTTTTGAGTTTCCTTATATGCCTTTTCGATTGCGGATTTAAGGTCACCTGCTGTAGCGCTGACGCCCAGCACTCTGCCACCTGCAGAAAGAATGTTATCTCCATCCTTTTTTGCACCGGCATAGATAACGGTAGCCTCAATGTCACCATCAACGGTAATGGGGAAGCCGCTCTGATATTTTTCGGGATAGCCGTTACTTGCCATAACAACACAGCAAGCTGCACCATCCTTAAATTTAACCTCACACTTGTCAAGAGTTCCGTTTGTGCAGGCTTTCATAATAGTGAAAAGGTCACTTTCAAGAAGAGGAAGAACAACCTGAGTTTCAGGGTCACCGAAACGGCAGTTATATTCAATAACCTTGGGTCCGTTTTCTGTAATCATAAGACCAAAGAAAAGACAACCCTTAAAGGTTCTGCCTTCCTTTTCCATAGCGCGAATTGTAGGAATAAAAATTTCATCCATACAAACCTTTGCTACATCCTCGGTATAGTAAGGGTTGGGTGCAATAGTGCCCATGCCACCTGTATTAAGGCCTTTGTCGCCGTCCTTTGCTCGTTTGTGGTCCATAGCAGAAACCATAGGAACAAGGGTTTTTCCGTCAGTAAAGGCTAAAACCGAAACTTCGGGGCCTGTTAAAAATTCTTCGATAACAATATTGTTTCCCGAAGCACCGAAGATTTTGTCCTCCATAATAGAACGAACGGCATTTTCCGCTTCCTCTTTTGTTTCGGCAATTATAACACCCTTACCAAGAGCCAGTCCATCTGCCTTTATAACGGTGGGCAGGGGAGCGGTTTTTACATATTCAAGGGCATCATCTATGTTATTGTAGACACCGTAAGCGGCAGTGGGAATTCCGTATTTTTTCATAAGGTCCTTAGAGAATACCTTGCTGCCTTCGATTATTGCCGCCTTTTTATCGGGGCCGAAACAGTCAATACCTACAGAATTCAGTGCATCCACCATACCTGCAACAAGCGGGTCGTCGGGAGCTACTACAACATAGTCGATTTTTTCGTTTTTTGCGAATTCGCATATTTTATCAATATCGGTAACAGGAATGGGAACAAGAGTAGCTTCACTCATACCGCCGTTTCCGGGGATAGCGTAAAGCTGTGTGATTTCTTTGCTTTCGCTAAGTTTTTTAATAATTGTATGCTCTCTTCCGCCGCTACCTATAACAGCTACTTTCATATTTTTGTCCTCGCTTTAATTAGTGATGGAACAGACGCATTCCGGTAAATGCCATAGAGATACCATATTTGTTACAGCAATTTATAACAACATCATCTCTTATAGAACCACCGGGCTGGGCAATGTAGGAAACACCGCTTTTCTTAGCACGTTCGATATTATCGTCAAAGGGGAAGAAGGCATCACTGCCCAGAGCAACATCGCTTATAGTGTCAAGGTAGGCTCTCTGCTCTGCCATAGTGAAAGGCTCAGGCTGAACAGTAAAATACTTCTGCCAATTGCCATCAGCACAAACATCCTCTTCGTTCTGATTAATATATCCATCAATAACATTATCTCTGTCAGGTCTGCCAAGGGTATCCTTGAAAGGCAGATTTAATACCTTATCGTGCTGACGTAAGAACCATGTGTCAGCCTTGCCGCCTGCAAGACGGGTACAGTGAACACGGGATTGCTGACCGGCACCTACACCGATAGCCTGTCCGTCTACTGCAAAGCAAACAGAGTTTGACTGGGTATATTTAAGTGTAATAAGAGAAATGATAAGGTCGCGAATAGCGCTTTCGGGCATTTCGTTTTTGTCGGTAACTACATTTGAAAGAAGTTCTTTATTGATTTTAAATTCATTTCTTCCCTGTTCAAAGGTAATACCGTAAACCTGTTTATGCTCAATAGGAGCAGGAACAAAGTTGGGGTCGATTTTAACAATGTTATATGTGCCTTTTCTCTTGGATTTTAAAATTTCAAGAGCCTCAGGCTCAAAGCCGGGAGCAATAATTCCGTCGCTAACCTCTCTTTTAATCATAAGAGCGGTGGTAACATCACATACATCGCTGAGTGCTACCCAGTCGCCGAAGGAACACATTCTATCGGTGCCTCTGGCTCTGGCATAAGCACAGGCAAGGGGAGAATCGTCAAGTCCCTCAATATCGTCTACAAAGCAAGCCTTTTTAAGCTTATCGGAAAGGGGAAGTCCGATTGCTGCAGAGGTGGGGCTTACGTGCTTAAAGGAGGTAACCGCAGGCATACCTAAAGCCTCTTTAAGCTCTTTTACAAGCTGCCATGAGTTGAAAGCATCGAGGAAATTGATGTATCCGGGTCTGCCGTTTAATATTTCTATAGGCAGTTCACTGCCATCGTGCATAAAGATTTTGGCAGGCTTTTGATTGGGATTACAGCCGTATTTAAGTTCAAATTCTTTCATAATGTGCCTCCGATTATTTGTTTTTGTTAATTATAATGTTGGTAGCCTCGCCGTTTTCCAGAGAAACCTGACGAACAAAGAGAGATACCTTGTTATCTTCGTTAAGGCTTGACCATATCATATCGGCAAGTTCTTTTGCACTGTTGGGCAGTAATACTGCTTCGGGCTCACCGTAGAAGGATGGAATAGGATTTCCGTCGCATTTATATGTGTGTATAAAGTGTCCCTTAGAAGAAAGGGGAGCATAGGAATAGGTGTATCTCTGACAAACCTCAGGGTTTCCGTCTGCACTTTTGAGAATTGACATTTTATAAATGAAATCCTGTTTATCAAAATCGTAATAGCAGATACCTGAAATTCTTGGAGTGAAGTTTGGAGAGTCAGGCTCAAATTCTCTTGTGTTAAGTGCTGCTTCAAATGCAAAGGGATCACTTGCGTCATTAACGACAAAATCATAAATAGTGTTGGTCTGATCACCGTTGGTGATAATATCAATATCACCGTATGCCAGATAGGGATTGTAAATAATAAGGCTTGGGTCAATAAGCTTTGATTCATCGAAAGCCTTTGTACGCATACCGTTTTCAAATTCTTCGAAAATACGATTACGGCTGTTTTCACTTCTACCCATAATAAAATAGGCAATCAGTGCACTTTTGCCGTCGGTTGACTTTCCAATTACAATACCTCTACCGGGGTAGGAATTGTTTTTAAGTAATTCTTCTAAATTAAAAATGTTGCTCATAGTGTTTACTCCTTTGCATAGGTTTTACTCACAAGCTCTACAGCTTGTGGAAGTATAATCCATTCAGCCTGCTCCATAACACGCTTTTGTAAAATTTCGGGTGTGTCGCCTTCCTCGATTTCTACTGCCTTTTGAAGAATGATTTTTCCGCCGTCGGGAATTTCATTTACAAAATGTACAGTTGCGCCTGTAACCTTTACACCATAGCTGAGTGCGGCTTCGTGAACTTTTAGTCCGTAAAAGCCTTCACCGCAAAAGGAAGGGATAAGAGAAGGATGAACATTTAAAATTCTATTTTCAAAAAGGGAAGTGAAGCTTTCGCTTAAGATGCACATAAAGCCTGCAAGAACGATTATGTCGGTCTTGTTTTCCTGTAAGGCTTTGATTATATCAGCTTCAAAATTAACGTTTCCCTTTTTTTCAATAATACGGGTTTTTATTCCTGCATTTTCTGCACGTGTAAGGGCGTAAGCGTCACTCTTATTAGAAATAACAAGGGTTATTTCACCGCTTTTTATAACCCCACTTTTCTGGGCATCAATAAGCGCCTGTAAATTTGTGCCGCCACCTGATACAAGAACAGCTATACGGGCTTTTACCATAATTCTACCTCTTTTTCGCTTTTGACGATTTCGCCGAGTATATATGCGTTTTCGCCGTTTGCATTTAAAATCTCTACAGCTTTATTTGCATCAGCTTTATCTACAACAGCAATCATACCGACGCCCATATTAAAGGTGTTAAACATATCTCTTTCGGGGATATTGCCAACCTTCTCTATGTACTTGAATATGGGCAGAACTCTTACATCGCTCTTTTTGATTTTAGCACCATAACCTTTTGGAAGACTTCTCGGAATATTCTCATAGAAACCGCCACCTGTTATGTGGGAAACGGATTTAACATTAACTTCTTTCATAAGAGCAAGCATACTCTTTACATACATTTTGGTAGGGGTTAACAGTGTTTCACCAAGACTTTTACCCTCTAACTCGGCAATAGGAGTCTTAAGGTCTGCATTTTCAATATCAAATACACGTCTAACTAAAGAAAAACCGTTGGAATGAACACCTGTAGAAGCGAGTGCTACAATAACATCGCCCTCTTTAACGGAATTTTTATCAAGAATTTTAGATTTATCAACAACACCGGTACAATATCCTGCGAGGTCATAGTCATCTTCAGGCATAAGACCGGGATGCTCTGCGGTTTCACCGCCTATAAGAGCACAGCCTGCCTGAACACAGCCCTCAGCAACACCGCCTACGATTTCGGCTATTTTTTCAGGATAGTTTTTACCACAGGCAATATAATCAAGGAAGAAAAGGGGTTTTGCACCGCAGCAGATAATATCATTAGCACACATAGCAACACAGTCAATGCCAATGGTGTCGTGCTTGTCAAGTAGCATTGCAAGTTTGATTTTGGTACCTACACCGTCGGTACCACTAACTAAAACAGGCTCGCTGATACCTGTAAGGTCAAGGCCAAAGCAACCGCCAAAACCTCCTACATCATCAAGACAACCCTCGTTTTTTGTGCGGTTGATATGTTTTTTCATAAGCTCTACAGATTTGTAGCCTGCGGTAATATCAACGCCTGCTGCTTTGTAACTCTCACTAAAACTACTATTCATAAATATACTCCGTTCTGCCGTTTTTTATAGGATACGGCGGTATTTTGTTTATTTTTTTATACTTTTAAAAACAACGAATTCTCCGAATATAAATTCGGAGAAATATTGTTTACATATACTGTTTTTCTATTGCCGAGTTTTTTTCAAGAACCTTTGCGGCAGCATCGGCTCTTTGTTTATCAAGCTTGTCCGCAAGGGCGCTGTCAGAGGTAGCAATAATCTGAGCGGCAAGAAGAGCGGCATTTGCAGCACCGTCAATAGCAACGGTAGCAACGGGAATGCCTGAGGGCATCTGAACTGTGGAAAGAAGCGCGTCAAGTCCGTCAAGTGTAGAGGACTTAACGGGGATACCGATAACAGGTAGGGTGGTGGCGGCAGCAACGGCACCTGCAAGATGAGCAGCTTTACCGGCGGCGCAGATAATAGCACCAAAACCATTGGCTCTTGCATTTTCGGTGAACTGACGTACTTCTTTAGGAGTACGATGTGCAGAATACACATGCACCTCAAAGGGAATGCAAAGTTCCTTTAAAGTGTCCATTGCTTTGGATACAACAGGAAGGTCACTGTCACTTCCCATAAGAATTCCAACTTTTTTCATAGCTTTCTCCTATCTGCTTTTATACAAAATAAGGCAGTCCCATTAAAATGCGGAACTGCCCAGACGGTCGACATATAAAACACTTAATGCTTCCACGCGGTAAACCGCTTATCCGTCAGTTGCAAAAAGCTTTTAAAATTGTTATGACCTTATTATATATTATTTAACTATATATGTCAAGAAATCTACATATAAAAATAAAGCAAAAAAGATGAGGGAATTTTGTGTATTTTTCTATAAATATGAATTTAGGTAAAAAAATATAAACGGCTAAACAGCCGTTTATATTTACGGGTATATATTAAGTTGTCTGGGTAGCGTATTAATAATTTTCTTTTCTTACTTCAAAGTAAGACTGGGGATGAGCGCAAACAGGGCAAACGGCAGGAGCCTTAACACCTACAACGATATGACCGCAGTTACGGCATTCCCAAACAGTAACACTGCTCTTTTCGAAAACAGCCTTGGTTTCTACATTGTTAAGGAGAGCGCGATATCTTTCTTCGTGAGCTTTTTCGATAGCTGCAACAGCTCTGAACTTATAAGCAAGAGCAGTAAAGCCTTCTTCTTCAGCTTCTTTAGCAAAGGTTTCGTACATATCGGTCCACTCGTAGTTTTCACCCTCAGCGGCAGCAAGAAGGTTAGCAGCTGTGTCACCAAGACCGCCAAGTTCTTTAAACCAGAGTTTTGCGTGTTCCTTTTCATTTTCAGCGGTTTTGAGGAAAAGCTCAGCTATTTGCTCATAACCTTCTTTTTTAGCAACAGAAGCAAAGTAGGTGTACTTGTTTCTTGCCTGTGATTCTCCTGCAAAAGCAGCCTGTAAATTCTTTTCGGTTTTTGTTCCTTTAAGTTCCATAAGTTATATCTCCTTTAAATTTATTTTTTATATTATAACCGAATTAACGGTTAATGACAAGATTATTTTTACATTTTTTACATATATAGTCAATACTGAGATTATAGGACAAAATAGGTTCGTTTATACACTCTTCGATGTAACGGCGTATATCAGGTAATAAAAGGTCGGTTACCGCTTTGCAGTTTTTACATATAAGATGCTCGTGAATGGTAGGGGAGCGGTCGTATAAATCTGCCGAATCGGGAATTTTTACCTTACCGATTTCGCCTGCACTGTATAAAGCGTTAAGGTTATTGTACACAGTAGCAAGGGCTATACCCGGCATTTCCTGTCTTGCAAGAATATATATTTCGTCAGCTGATAAATGCCCTTGCATATTTTTGACGATATTTAGAATAAGTGAGCGTTGTTTTGTTGCCATAAATAGCCTCGCTTTAAAATTAGAATTATTCTAAATCTAATTATACGCAAAAAAGTTGAATTGTCAATATCTTTTTTCAAAAAACTTGAAAAATTTTAAAAAAACAGTATAATTTAATTTAAGGTGATAACAAATTATGATTTATGAAAACAAGTTTAATATAACTGCCGAATACAGCGACTATACAGTACGCCTTGGAAATTACCAGTTTTTCTATCTTTTACAGAATGCTATGATTTCGGGCTTTGATGCACAGGGTGTGGGTAACAGGGGCCTTAAAGAAAAGAATAACGCTTACTGGGCAGTTACCAAAACAAAGCTGAAAGTTTACAGAAAGCCCCACTGGGATGAAGAGGTAGTTGTTAAGGCAAAAAGCAATGATGACGGAAGAATAAGAGTTAATGTAATTACAGAAATTCTTTCCAGTGAAAATGAGCTTCTTGCCCTTGGAACTCAGGAGCTGTGTATCCTTGACTGCGATACTCACAGGGTTAAAAGACTAACAGATACCTGTCTGCCGCTTGCAGAAAATAATGATATTAAGGGAATGGATTTTGAAAAATTCATTATTCCTGAGACCGTTGTTAATACCTATGAGCATACCGTTCGTTCACAGGATATAGATATGTCCCGTCACGTCAATAATATTGAATATATAAGAATGGCAATGAATCTGTTTACAGTAGATGAGCTTTGTGCAAGGGACCCGTCTGTTATGGAGGTTCATTATATAGGTGAGTGCAGAGAAGGGGAAAAGCTAATCTGCAACCGAGCTGATGCAGACAATGAGAGCTACATTTATATAACTAAAGACGGTAAAAAGGTTTTTGAAATGAAAATCACTTTTTAATACTGATTTAACATACATTTAACACCGCTTGGCTTTTAAAGTTTACATAAACTTGGTATACTGATATTAACATTTTAAAATTCGGAGAAAAGTATGATTTATCTTTTAGAAGACGATGACAGTATAAGGAAGCTTGTTGTATATACACTGCAGTCACAGGGCTTTGAGGCTCGGGGCTTTTGTGTTCCAAATGAATTTGATGAGGCTGTGGAGAAGGAGCTTCCTCAGCTAATTTTGCTTGATATAATGCTACCAATTGAAGATGGTATTTCCATTTTAAAAAGACTGAAAGCCTCTTTAAAAACAAGGGATATACCTGTGATAATGCTGACTGCCAAGAACAGTGAGTATGACAGGGTAATAGGTCTTGATATGGGAGCTGACGATTTTATATCCAAGCCCTTTGGTATGATGGAGCTAGTTGCAAGAATAAAGGCTGTGTTGCGTCGCAGTACTCCTCAGAAAAAACCGCACAGTTATAATATAGAGGGACTTTATGTCTGTCCACAGGAGCATATTGTAAAGGTGAACGGCGAGGAGATTTCCCTTACATATAAAGAGTTTGAGATACTTACAATGCTTTTATTAAACAGAAATATAGTTGTTTCCAGAAATGATATGATGGATGAAATATGGGGTTATGGCTTTGAAATTGAAAACAGAACGCTGGATGTTCATATAAGGACTCTGCGCTCGAAGCTTAAAGATGCAGGAAAGCTTATAAAAACCGTCAGGGGCATAGGCTATAAGATAGGTGACAGTGAATGAAAAGACTGATATATAAATATGTATTTATTGCTGGTGCAGTTTCTTTTCTTATTTCCGTTGTTGCTTTATATACCTTCAATAAAATTTATTTTCCTGAAATTTCGGTTCAGGATATTATTTTTGCGCTTGTTTATCCCGTTCTGTATTTATTTGCCGCATACACCGTTGTCAGCGGGGTAACGGCATTTTTTATTTGCAAAAAAATACTTGACGGTATTGAAAAAATAGATGTTGATAAACCTGAAGACTGCCATACCTTTAAGGAGCTTGTCTTTTTAATTGAGCATATAAAGGCTCAACGTCAGTTGATTTTTTTGCAAAAGGAACAGCTCAGAGCAAGTAAAAAAGAATTTTTTACAATAACCGAGAATATGAGTGAAGGCTTTGTGCTTGTTGATAATAAAATGCAGATTATTTCACACAACACAAGTGCTGTGAAATTTTTATGTGAGCAGGAGGAGCAGACAATTGCTCTTACTCACTGTGCTAATGAGGTAGTGCAGGCTGTGGCACAGGCTCTTGCGGGACAGCGAAGCGAAACATATACTTTCCGTAACCAGCAGTGCTGTGAAGTGATTTCAAGTCCTGTGGTCAGCAACGGTCAGGTCGTGGGTGCTGTGGTTATTATTATGGATATTACGGAAAAAAGACAGCGTGAGGAATTGCGTAAAGAGTTTACCGCAAATGTATCCCATGAGCTAAAAACACCCCTTACATCTATTTCGGGTTTTGCCGAGCTTATGCGTGACGGCTTTGTTTCAGGGGATAAAATCAGGGAGTTTTCTGCGGATATATATAAGGAAGCGCAAAGACTTCTTGAGCTTGTTAATGATATAATCCGTTTGTCAAAGCTTGATGAGGGCAGTGTTAAGCTTGAAAGTGAAAATGTGGATTTACTTGAAATTTGCAAGGAAACGGTAGATGAGCTTGGTGCAGTGGCAAAGAAGGCAAATGTGAAAATTTCCGCAAAGGGAGAACATATATTTGTAAACGGTGTAAAAAATATTCTTTGCGAGATGGTATATAATCTTTGTGACAACGCAATAAAATATAATATAGAGGGCGGAGAGGTTGCTGTAAATGTAGGGAGAAACAGCTTCTCAAATGTATATATCAGTGTTTCTGATACGGGCATAGGTATACCGCTTTCCCATCAATCCAGAGTTTTTGAGCGATTTTATAGAGTTGATAAAAGTCATTCAAAGGCTGTTGGCGGTACGGGACTAGGTCTTTCTATTGTTAAGCATGCCGCAAACTTCCACGGTGCTTCCTTAACCCTTAAAAGTGAAGTAGGTGTGGGCACTGAAATTACTGTTGTATTCGGTGCTATTTAATATACATTTAACATTAAAAAGGTTTTGGATTTAATAAAGTCGGTTTAATATTAATCTGTCGGTCTGATGACCCGAAAGAAAGGATATAGTGATTAATATGGATTTATTTGATGTTTTATCCCTTATAGGCGGTTTGTGTCTGTTTTTATTCGGAATGAACCTTATGGGACAGTATCTTGAAAAGAGTGCGGGTGATGGACTAAAAACCCTGCTCGGCAGACTTACAACAGGTAAAATGGCGGGCTTTTTTACAGGTCTTGGCGTTACAGCGGTTATACAGTCATCTTCTGCTACAACGGTTATGGTAGTTGGCTTTGTTAACTCGGGACTTATGACGCTAAAGCAAGCTATTAATGTTATAATGGGTGCAAATGTAGGTACTACCGTTACTGCATGGCTTTTAAGTCTTACCGGAATTCAGGGCGATGCCTGGTATATAAAGCTTCTTAAACCCTCCTCCTTTACTCCTATTCTTGCTCTTATCGGAATTATTCTTTATATGATGGCAAAGAGCAATAGAAAAAAGGATATAGGTGTAATTTTCCTTGGTTTTGCTACTCTTATGTTTGGTATGGATGCAATGTCAGCAGCTGTTGCAGGTCTTAAGGATGTACCTGAGTTTACAAACATACTTACAATGTTCTCGAATCCCATACTGGGCGTTCTTGCAGGTGCAATTCTTACAGGTATTATTCAGTCCTCTTCTGCATCTGTTGGTATTTTGCAGGCTCTTTCCTCAACGGGAGCTGTTACACTTGGCTCTGCTATCCCCATAATTATGGGACAGAATATCGGTACCTGTGTTACGGCACTTATTTCCTCGGTAGGTACAAACCGTAACGCAAGAAGAGCATCCATTGTTCATCTGTTTTTTAACATAATAGGAACTGTGGTTCTGCTGACTGTGTTTACTGTTTTAAATTCCTTCCTTAATTTCGCTTTTGTAAATACAGCGGCAAATCAGCTCAGTATTGCTATAGTTCATACGGTATTTAATGTACTGTGTACCTGTCTTATGCTTCCGCTTTCAGCACTTCTTGAAAAAATATCCTACATTATCATCAAAGAGCCTAAAAAGGATGATGATGAGGATGTTACCGAGTTGGACGAGCGTCTTATGACAACCCCTGCCGTTGCTATTGAAAGATGCAGAGTTCTTACCAACAGAATGGCTAAAATTTCAATTACCGCCTTCAGAGATTCTCTTTTGCTCCTTGATAAATATGATGCCGATACAGCAAACAGAATCAGAGAAGAGGAGGGCAGAGCCGACCACTATGAAGATATACTCGGTTCTTATCTTGTTAAACTGAACACCTATCCAATGAATGATAAGGACTCCAATGAATCAAGTAAGCTTCTGTTTTGCATAGGCGACCTTGAAAGAATTTCCGACCACGCGGTAAATCTGCTTGAGTCTGCTGAGGAAATCAGAAATAAGGAAATGGTTTTCAGCCAAGGTGCTATGCGTGAAATAGGAACTATTTCTGCTGCTGTAGAGGAAATCCTCGGTCTTGCTTATATGGCACTGAGAAATAATGACCTTGCTGCCGCAAGACAGGTTGAACCGCTTGAACAGGTGGTTGATACCCTTAAGAATCAGCTTCGTGCCCGTCATATAGTGCGTTTGCAAAAGGGTGAGTGCACAATCGAAGCAGGCTTTGTTTGGTCGGATATCCTGACCAATCTGGAACGTGTTTCTGACCACTGCTCAAATATAGCAGGCTGTGTTCTTGAGATGTCCCACGACAGCCTCGAGGTTCACGAGTATCTGCATAAGGTTAAATCCGAGAATACTGACTTTGCCGATAAGTATAAAGAATACGCAAAAAAATATGCACTGATTACAGAATAACAAAACGGTGGCTGTCAAGCTTTTGACAGCCGCTTTTTCTTTACTCTTGTGAAAAACGGCAGAATATAGTATAATAGTAAAAAACGAACCGAAAGGATATGAAGAATATGGAGCTTTATATACGTGCTTTTATTACTATTACCCGTTATTTACTTCCTGTTCTTTCGGTTATTATGTTTGGTATTTGTGCTTACGGACTGCTAAAAAAGAGGGTTAAGCCTTATAAGCTTATATTGCTTACCGATGATATGGAAGAAACGGTTATCGGAAGCGGTGAGTATCTTATAGGCTCTGACAGTCAGTGTGATATTGTTTTAGATGGAGCCAAACCTCGTCATACTGTTTTGTCTGTTTCGAATAATTATATGACTGTACGCCCTGTGGACAAGCACAAGGTGGCGGTTAACCGTAAGAATATTAAAAACGAAACCCGAATTGCTCCTGATGATTTGGTTACACTGGGGGAACGAGAATTTTCTGTGCGAGTGAAAAACGGAAAGGGGAAGGCTTCGGGAAAGGATACAGGCAAAAAAGCAGTTGCTTTTGCCTGTCTTAATATTATTCAGCTTTTTATGCTTATTTCTCTTCTGTTTGCTTATCCGTCAAAGGTACTTGTGTTAATACTTACTTTTTCTGCAGTTATTTTAAGCGAATGGGTATATATGCTTGTTACTCGTTTTCTTGCCGCATTTCTTGAAATTCCCGTAATGTTTCTCGTTACATTAGGCTTTACTGTGGTAGCTCATAATACCGTTACTTCTGTAATCAAGCAGCTTATTTGTCTTACAATCGGCGTAATAGCGTCCATTCTTCTTGCAAAGTTTATAGAAGTTCCCAAAAGAGCTATGGGCTTTAAGGGCATCGCCCTTATTATTGGTATAGCTTTCTTTGCTGTTAATATGGCTTTCGGCGTGGTTTATAACGGAGCACAGAACTGGCTTAAAATAGCAGGCTTTTCTTTTCAGCCTTCCGAGCTTATAAAGGTAATACTTATTTTCATATCCGGTGCCTGTGCTGAAAAGCTGTCAAGCAAGAAGGATGCGGCACCCTTTGTGGCGTTTGCCCTGTTTTGTCTGGGTGCACTTGCATACCTCAGTGATTTCGGCACTGCACTTATTTATGCTGTTACCCTTGCGGTAATCCTGTTTATAAGGTTTTGCAGTTTTAAGCTGCTTTATGTCTTCGGCGGTGCGGCACTTGTGGGAGGTGGTGCGGTTATGCTTTTCTTCCCTTATGTTGCAAAGCGGTTTTTCTCCTTCGGAAAGGCGTTTGAGCACGCGGCAGACAGTGGTTATCAGCAGACAAGAACTATGATAAGTGCCGCTTCAGGTGGATTTTTCGGTGTAGGCGGCGGAGAGGGAACTCTTGTAAAGGTTGCCGCTTATGACACCGATATAGTATTTGGTCTTATTGTGGAAGAATGGGGACTGATTATAGGTCTTTGTGCACTGTTTTTCTTTGTGATGCTTATGCTTTATGCAGTAAAATCTCTGACGGTGTCCTCAAGCCGTTATTATTCTGTTACCTGCTGTGCGGCGGCGGTTATGCTTCTTGCACAGGTATCACTTAATGTTTTCGGTTCTCTTGATATGCTTCCCTTTACAGGTGTTACCCTACCGTTTATAAGCAACGGCGGTTCATCGCTTATTTCCTGTATAATGCTTGTTGCATTCTTCAGGGCAGCTGTCAGGGATGAGCATATAATACTTTCTGAAAGAAGGCGAAGAGATGAATAGGCATAAAATAAGAAAAAGAACTATGTATGCTATTGTTCTGCTTTTTGCCTTTGGCGTGGGAATGTTTGTTTTCAGATTCTTCCGTAAAGGAAAGGACTGGGCTTTTTATCAGACAAATCAGCATATTTATCATTCGGGTATGCTGTCTAATGCAGGGGCCGTAACAGACAGGGAAGGTGTTATGCTTTCCGATACCGTTGACTCGGTGAGAGTATATAATGAAAGCAGTGATATTCGTAAGGCTACAATACACGTTGCAGGCGACCACGAAGGGTTTGTAAGTACGGGTGTTACTAATGCCTGGCGGGATAAATTGGTAGGCTATTCCAATATAAACGGAGTATATACCCTGTCGGGAAAGGGGAACAGTGCAGAGCTTACCATAAGCAGTCAGATAAGCGTTGCCGCAATGAAAGCGCTTGGCGATTCGGCAGGCTGTGTGGGAGTATGTAATTACAAAACAGGTGAAGTTTTATGTATGGTAAGTACCCCCACCTATGATATTAAGGACATAAATCAATACGAAAAAGCCAAAAATGGAGAACTGGGCAGTGTTTTTGTAAACAGATTTATTTCTTCCAGCTACACACCCGGTTCCACCTTTAAGATAGTTACTGCAGCGGCGGCTATTGAAACCTTAGGTAATGAAGCTTATGAAAAAACTCAGCTTTGCAATTACGGAACGGTGATTGAGGATGAAACTCTTTCCTGTATGGGTAAACACAGAACTGTAGTGTTAGAACGGGCATTTTCTCATTCTTGTAACTCTTTCTTTTCAAATACTGCTTTAAATTTGGGAAAAAATACAATGACTAAATATGCCGAAATGTTCGGCTTTAATAAAACCTTTTATATAGACAACATTGCTTGCGGTAAGTCCTCGTACACAGTAAAGGATGCAAGAAATATTGATTTTGGTTGGTCGGGAATAGGACAGTATACAAATCTTATGAATCCCGTCCAGTATCTGTGTATGGTAAGTGCTATTGCTAACGGCGGTGAGTACAAGGAACCGTATTTTGTGCATTGTATAAGAGATTCTTCGGGATATATCACATATAAAGCAAATCCTAAAACCATTTCTATGATAAAAAAGGAAACAGCCGAAAAGCTTTCACTTCTTATGGATTTTGCCGTAAAGGATAATTACGGCAAAGCTACCTTTGGCACCCTTGATGTTTGTGCTAAAACAGGAACTGCAGAGGTAGGTCAGGATAAGGAAAACTCCTTGTTTATAGGTTTTTGTAAGGATAGCGAATTGCCTCTTGCTTTCGTTGTGGTAGCAGAGGGAGGTGGAAGCGGTAGAAAGAGTGCTATGAATATAGCAAACAAAACATTACAGGCGGCAAAGAAAACTCTTCTTGAATAATGTAAATATAATTAATAAAAGATTGGTGACAAGTATTGACAATTTTCGCTTTGAATGATAAAATGGTTTTGTTAAATTATAAAAGTGAGGATTGTTTTGATGAAGGCGTTAGAGGAAAAAATACTTGCTGAGGGACAGGTTTATCCTGGAAATATTCTTAAGGTTTCTTCTTTTCTTAATCATCAGCTTGATGTTGATTTCCTTATGTCTATGGGAGAGGAAATTGCGCGTCTTTATGCCGACACCGAAATAGATAAGATACTTACTATAGAAGCATCCGGTATTGCTATAGCAGTGGCTGCTGCCGCCTATATGCACGTGCCGGTTGTTTTTGCTAAAAAGAATAAAACCACCAATATTCTTGCTGATGTATATTCCTCTAAAGTTGAATCTTATACTCATAAAGAGGTTTATCAGGTTATAGTCAGCAAGGAGCATCTACACAAAGGTGAAAAAATTCTTATTATCGACGATTTCCTTGCTATTGGTAATGCCCTTAATGGTCTTATGGATATTGTTGGACAAGCAGGGGGTACTACACAGGGTGTTGCAATTGCTATTGAAAAAGGCTTTCAGGGCGGTGGCGATGCACTTAGAAAAAGTGGCGTGAGGGTTGAATCTCTGGCGATTGTCGACAGTATGACAGACAGTTCGGTTAAATTCCGCCAACAGTGATGTTGCGGTTTTAATAAAAAATTGCCCTATTGGGTGAGGAGGAAAACAAAATGAAAAAAATTCTTGCACTTCTTCTTGCGGTTGCTATGATTTTCAGCTTAGCAGCTTGCGGACAGAACGGTGGCGCACTTGGAATGAGTGAATCACCTCTCGCAGCAAAGGCATTGACAGTTGACTATGAAATTGCTGACGATTTCAAGATCGGTTTCATCTGCTTACATGATGAAAATTCGACCTACGACCTTAACTTCATTAATGCAGTTAAGACAGTTCAGGAAACTTTAAAGCTTAAAGACGAGCAGGTTATCCTTAAGACAAACGTTCCTGAGGGTAATGAGTGCTACGTTGCAGCTAAAGACCTTGTTGGTCAGGGTTGTAAAATTGTATTTGCTAACTCTTTCGGTCATGAAGACTTTATGATTCAGGCTGCAAGAGAATTCCCTGAGGTTCAGTTCTGCCATGCTACAGGTACTAAGGCTCACACCGAGGGTCTTGCTAACTATCATAACGCTTTTGCTTCTATTTTCCAGGGCCGTTACCTTGCAGGTATTGCTGCCGGTATGAAGCTTAATGAAATGATTAACGAAGGCACTATCAAGGCTGAAGAAGCTAAGATGGGTTATGTAGGCGCTTTCACCTATGCTGAAGTTATTTCAGGTTACACCTCTTTCTATCTCGGTGCTAAGTCTGTATGTCCTTCTGTAACTATGGATGTACAGTTCACAGGCTCTTGGTATGATGCTACCGAGGAAAAGAATGCTGCTGAAGCTCTTATCGCTAAGAAGTGCGTTCTTATTTCTCAGCACGCTGACTCTATGGGTGCTCCTTCTGCTTGTGAAGCTGCAGGTGTTCCTAACGTTTCTTATAACGGAAGCACTTATGATGCTTGTCCCGAAACCTTTATCGTATCCTCCAGAATTGACTGGGCTCCTTATTACAACTACATCATCAGATGCGTTGCTAAGGGCGAGGCAATTGCTGCTGACTGGTGCGGTGGTATTGAAGAAGGTTCTGTAGTTCTTACCGGCGTAAACCTTGATGTTGCTGCTGAGGGAACTGTTGAAGCTATCGAAAATGCTGTTAAGGGTCTTAAGGATGGTTCTGTAAAGGTATTCACCGGCTTTAAGAAGGATGGCGCTGATGTAACATCCTACATCGCTGATGTTGATACCGATGCTGCTTTCACACCTGATACCGAAGCTGTTGAAAATGGTGTATTCACAGAGTCCACCAAGCGTTCAGCTCCTTACTTCGATCTCCGTATCGACGGTATTACTCTCTTAAACGAGAAATTCTAATTATTCTGCTTTGGGCGGAGCATTAATCTGCTTCGCCCAAACTCTTTTAAATGTTGAAAAAACATCACTAAATTATTAGTGATGCTTTTTCAATATTTAACGTACAGGAGGCATAAAATGAGTAATAATGTTGCTATTGAACTGGTTAATATCAGTAAGTATTTTGGCAATAATGTAGCCAATAAAAACATTAATCTTAAGGTTAACAGTGGCGAAATACTTTCAATTTTAGGTGAAAACGGTAGCGGTAAAACTACTCTTATGAATATGATTGCCGGCATTTATTATCCGGATGAGGGGCAAATCTTCATTAATGGAGAAGAAGTGTCAATCAAATCTCCTAAGGATGCATTTGATTACAAAATAGGTATGGTTCATCAGCACTTTAAACTTGTTGATGTTTTTTCTGCTGCCGAAAATATTGTTTTGGGCTTAAATGAAAAATTTAATTTAAAGAAGGCTGTTTCTTCGGTTGCTCAAATTGCTCATAAATACGGCTTTGAGATTGACCCAAAGAAAAAGGTTTATGAAATGAGTGTTTCGGAAAAGCAGACTGTTGAAATTATCAAGGTGCTATATCGTGGTGCAGATATTCTTATTCTTGATGAGCCTACTGCGGTTCTCACACCACAGGAAACCCAGAAGCTTTTTAACGTTCTGCGTAAGATGAAGGAAGACGGCAAGTCAATTATAATCATTACTCATAAATTACATGAGGTGCTTTCTCTGTCTGATAAGGTTGCTGTTCTCAGAAAAGGTGAGTATATAGGTACTGTTAATACTGCGGAAACCAATGAAGCTCAGCTTACCGAAATGATGGTGGGTGAGAAAATAACCTTGAATATTGAACGCAGTGAGCCTAATAATGTTGAAGACAGGCTTATTGTAAAAGACCTTGACTGTATAAACCGTGATGGCGTAAAGGTGCTTGATGATGTTACCTTTACTGCTCGTTCAGGCGAAATTCTTGGTATTGCAGGTATTGCAGGTAGTGGTCAGCGAGAGCTTTTAGAGGCTATTGCAGGTTTGCAAAAACTTGACAGCGGTGAGATTTTCTATAACGACCCTAAAACCAATAAAGTTGAGAACTTGAGAAATAAAACACCTATACAAATCAGAGATTTGGGTGTTAGACTTTCCTTTGTTCCCGAGGATAGACTTGGTATGGGTCTTGTAGGCAATATGGATATAATTGACAATATGATGCTCAGAAGCTATAAAAACGGACATTCCATATTCCTTGAAAGAAAAGCTCCAAAGGATTTGGCTGAGAATGTTATTGAAAGTCTTAACGTTATAACTCCCGGTGCAACTACCCCTGTAAGAAGATTATCAGGCGGTAATGTTCAAAAGGTTTTAGTTGGCAGAGAAATTGCTTCAGCTCCTACTGTTTTACTTGCCGCTTATCCGGTAAGAGGTCTTGATATAGGCGCTTCTTATACAATCTATAATTTGCTCAATGAGCAAAAAGAAAACGGAGTTGCTGTTGTGTTTGTGGGTGAAGACCTTGACGTTCTTATAGAACTGTGTGACAGAATTATGGTAATCGGTTCGGGCAAGGTGACGGGAATTGTAGACGGTAGAACCGCTACTAAGGAAGAAATAGGTCTTTTAATGACTAAAACAGAAGATAAGTATGAAAAGGAGGAACAATAATGGGAAAAGAGAATAAAAAGATTAAAACAGTACCTTTTCATATTGTAAAACGCGACCCTATGGCGTGGTATTATAATCTTTTAATACGTGCTGCTGCCGTAGTAGCTGCGCTGATTGTGTCGGCTGTATTTATAACTCTTATGACTCAAAAAAATCCGATAGAGGTTTATGCGTCAATGATTGATGGTGCATTTGGTATTAAAACCAATAATGTGGATTTGAGAGCATTGAGAATATGGAGCTTGCTTCAGAATGTTGCTATTTTGCTTTGCATATCACTTGCTGTCACTCCTGCGTTTAAGATGCGTTTCTGGAATTGCGGCGCTGAGGGTCAGGTTCTTGTTGGCGGTCTTGCTACCGTAATGGTAATGATGTTCTGCGGTGACAAGCTTTCTATGCCCGTCTTAATAATAGTAATGGTTTTGGCTTCCGTAACAGCAGGTATTATATGGGCTGTTTTGCCTGCAATATTTAAGTCTTTGTGGAACACTAATGAAACATTGTTTACCCTTATGATGAACTATGTTGCCATTCAGCTTATTGCATTTTTCCTTAAGTATTTTGTTAAAAGCGGCTCAGGTGTTCTTTCTCCTATGCCACAATTTGGTCTTCCAATTATTGCCGGTAAGGACTATTTGCTTAATATTATAATAGTTGCTGTTATTACGGTGCTTGTATATATTTATCTTAAATATACTAAACAGGGTTATGAAATTTCTGTAGTAGGAGAGAGCGAGAATACCGCTAAGTATATAGGTATTAATGTTAAAAAGGTAATTATCCGTACCCTTATAGTTTCCGGTGCGATTTGCGGTATTGCAGGACTATTGCTTGTTGGAGGAACTAACCATACTATCAGTACTACAACAGCGGGCGGTCGTGGTTTCACCGCAATTATGGTATCGTGGCTTGCAAAATTCAATCCTCTTTATATGGTATTTACTTCCTTTTTAATTGTTTTCTTTGAAATCGGTTCAAAACAGGTTTCTACCGATTTCCGTATACCTAACGCTATTTCTGATATTGTAACGGGAATTATACTTTTCTTTATAATAGGTTCTGAATTCTTTTTACAGTATAAAATTGTTGTTAATAAAAACAGAAAGGAGAATGTCTAATGCTTAGCTTTATTATTAGTGCTATAAGACTCGGTATGGCTTTTCTTTTCGGTTCCACAGGTGAAACAATAGCTGAAAAATCAGGGCATCTGAATCTTGGTATTCCGGGTGTTATGTGCGTCGGTGCTGCTATGGGATGCTATGCAGAATATCTGTATCTTGATGCAGCTAAGCGAAACGCTGTTTCTGTTTTAGCTATTTTAATACCTATTGCAGCTACCTTTATCGGTGGAGCTTTAATGGGTCTTTTGTATAGCTTTTTGACTGTTACTCTTCGCGCTAATCAAAATGTTACAGGCCTTGCTCTTACTACCTTTGGTGTAGGTCTTTCAGACTATATGATAAATAAAACAGGTCCTATATATACAAAGGGAAGCAAATATTTCACCACTTCACTGCCTTTTGCAGATGACCTTGGCTGGTTTGGCAAAATTTTTCTTTCTCACGGCGTTTTAATTTATCTTGCTATAATTATTGCCTTGTTGACCTCTTATGTGTTGACCAAAACTCGTGTCGGACTTCATTTAAGAAGTGTAGGTGAGAATCCTGCTACTGCCGATGCTGTTGGTATAAATGTTGCTAAATACAGATATGCAGCTACCTGTATCGGTTGCGGTATAGCAGGTCTTGGCGGTCTTTCCTTTGTAATGGATTATTTGCATGGCAACTGGGAATACTGTATTGATGCAATCGGTTGGCTTGCTATAGCTCTTGTAATATTTACAGTATGGAAACCCAATCTTGGTATAATCGGTTCAATTGTGTTTGGTGCATTATATATCGCCAGCAGTTATATAACAGGTGTCAGCTTTGCGGGAAAAGAACTGTTTAAAATGCTTCCGTATATAGTAACTATTGTTGTTCTGATTATAACGAGTATAATGGATAAGAAAGAAAATCAGCCGCCTTTGGGACTTGGACTTAACTATTTCAGAGAAGAAAGATAAATTTTAAAAGCGAATATTCATGGAATGTTCGCTTTTTATATTGAAAAAAATCAATTTGTATGTTAAAATTTACAATAAGGAGTTGATTATATGAAAATAAGAAAAGCTATAATTCCGGCTGCAGGTCTTGGCACAAGAGTGCTTCCTGCATCTAAATCCTGTCCTAAGGAAATGCTTAATATTGTGGACAAACCTGCTATTCAGTATATTGTTGAAGAGGCTGTTAAAGCAGGAATTACTGATATACTTATAATTACAAACAGAGGCAAAGGTGTTATCGAAGACCACTTTGATCATTCCTTTGAGCTGGAAGCTCAGCTTCGTGCAAAAGGCAGAAATGATACTGCCGACGAACTGGCGGCTCTTGCAAATCTTGCTAATATATATTATATCCGTCAGAAAGAAACCAAGGGACTCGGACACGCTGTGCTACAGGCAAAAGAATTTGTAGGTAATGAGCCTTTTGCTGTACTGTATGGCGATGATGTAATTATTGGAGAGGACCCTGCGATTGCTCAGCTTTGCAGAGCCAGTGAAAAATATGAAAAGAGTGCTGTTTGTATTAAAGAAGTACCAACCGAGCTTGTTAAAAAGTATTGTTCCTTAAAGGTTGAAAAGCTCGAAGAGAATGTTTACGGTGTTTCTGATATGATTGAAAAGCCAAAGGAAGAAGAAATTTTTTCAAACTTTGCTATTCTTGGCAGATGTGTACTTACACCCGATATTTTTGATATTCTTTCCCGTATCCCTTATGGCGCAGGTGGAGAACTTCAACTTACCGATGCTATGCGTGAGATAGCTGTTAAAGAGGGTATGGTTGGTGTTGATTTTACAGGTATCCGTTATGATATGGGTAATAAGCTTGGAATTATGAAAGCTAATGTAGAGGTTGCTCTTAACCATAAGGAAATAGGTGAAGATTTTAAAGATTATCTTAAGGAACTTGTTGGAGGGCTTTAATCTATGTTAGTTGATGTGGGTGAACTCTGGAGCGGTTACTGCTGCGAAGGACTTGATATTAAAGAGGAGGACGCAAAGTTCTATAATATAAGAACAGCTCCGTTTAAAATTTACGGCCTTGTTGACCCGATGAATACGTATAACCGTATTCCTAAGGATATTGCCGTTAAAATAAGCGGCGGTGTTGCCTCAAAATCTCCTGCTTCTGCGGGTGCAAGGGTGCGTTTTGCTACCGATTCTATGTATGTAGGTATAAGAGTCGAGTTTAAACGACACGTTCTGTCAAGCCCTCATGTTACAAGACTTAATGAAACAGGCTTTGATATTTATATTGATGAAGGTATGGGGCAAACCTATGCTTCAAGCTTTGTTCCTTCTATGGACGGCTTTGAGGGTTATCAGGGTATAAGGAAGTTTGCTGATAAAAAAATGCGTCAGATAACTATTTATTTCCCTTCAGGTAATGAAATATTTGATGTAGAAATAGCACTCCAAAACGATGCAAAGCTTTGCGAGGCTACACCTTATAAATACGAAAAACCTGTAGTATTCTATGGTTCTTCCATTACTCACGGCTTTGCAGCATCCCGTCCCGGTATGACTTACGTTAATCAGATAGGCAGAATGTTAGATATCAATATTATGAATTTCGGCTTTTCGGGAAATGCTAAGGGTGAGCCAAGTCTTGCGGAGTATCTTTCAAAGCTTGATATGTCAGTGTTTGTAATGGACTATGACCACAATGCTCCAAGTGATGAGCATCTTAAAAATACTCATTATGATTTTTATAAAATAATGAGGGATGCTAACCCTGATTTACCAATAATTATAGTTACAAAGCCTGATGCAAGAAAGTATACTGACGAGTGGGATCTTTCGCGCAAGGATATAATACTGAATACATATCTCACTGCTCGTTCTCAGGGAGATAAAAATGTGTATTTCGTTGACGGAAATTCTTTCTTTATTGGCTCTGACCGTCTTGATTTTACGGTTGACGGATGTCATCCTACCGATAGAGGATTTGCACGGATGGCTGAGGTTATCGGCGGTGTAGTCAGAGAACTTATTGAAAAATAATGTATAAAAAACTCCTTTACTCTAAGAATAAGAGTAAAGGAGTTTTTGTTATGAGTACAAATGCAAAAGAATATTCAGTTATGGTAAAAAAAGCATCTCCACCATCAAAGCACCTAAAAAACTGCACATTTGCGTTTCTTGTAGGCGGTTTTATATGTGCTCTTGGTGAGGTGTTATTTGAGGTCTATATGAAAATGGAACTCGGAGAAGAAAATGCACGCTTGCTCACCTCAGCGTCCTTGATTTTTTTAGCGGCACTTCTTACAGGTCTTAAGGTGTTTGATAATATCGCAAAATTCGCAGGAGCAGGAACTCTCGTTCCTATAACGGGCTTTGCAAACGCTGTGGTTTCTCCAGCAATAGAATTTAAACAGGAGGGGTTTGTCTTAGGAGTTGGTGCAAAAATGTTCACCATCGCCGGCCCGGTGATCGTGTATGGTACGGCGGCGAGTGTGATTTATGGAGTTATTTATTGGATAACAACATTGTTTTAATGAAAGAAGGCTCGCCGGATGACGAGCCTTTTAATCATACATCTAATTCTTTTCCGTTCTTTTTTCTCCATTCGATATATTCGTTTAAATCGGATTCAATAAGTTTAAGACATGCAACGACGATAGCTGCATCATCTACATGACCCAAGCCGGGAATAGTATCAGGTATTAAATCCACAGGAGAAACTATGTATGCAAGAGCGCTGATTGCGGCAATTATGGTGCCTAAAGGAACCTGCCTGTATTCTTTATTAACATAGCTTTTTACCATTGATGCCATTGATGCTGCAACAGCAAGTTTATCGCCGATATGTGGAATTACCTTCAATTTATTTTCAAGGCGTTGGAACAACTCTTCTAATTTATCCTTATCTTCCAAAAGTGTTTGGGCATTTTGAAATCCTCGGCCCAATTCTGTTAATGCGGTTGCTTCATCGAGTTTAATAATATCACTCATTGTTTTTTCTCCTTTTTAATAGTATCATATCATACTTTGTGATTTTCGCGATGTTTGAATTTATTATACCACACCGCTGATTTAATGTAAATATTTTTTCAAATCACTGTGTCCTATATTGACAGCAGCAGAGGGCTTTGTTTTAGGCGTTGGTGCAAATATGTTCAAAATCGCGGGACCTGTAATTGTTTACGGTACGGTGGCAAGTGTTGTTTACGGAATTATCTATTGGATAACAACCTTATTTTAACACAAAAGGCTTGGCCGAAATGGTCAAGCCTTAAATTATTAAGAATATTTATACGCTATTTTACAAGCGCGTTTATAAGCTTCTGTAAAATAAAGCTCTAATGTCATCTGCCGGTAAATATCATTTTCGTGCCTGTCTGGTTTAGAAGTAATATTAAGCTCAAAATTCAGAATGTCCATAGAACGAGAATTTTTTAAACGCTGAATATTGTAATCCCAATCAGCAACGCCGTCAAAGGGAAGCAGATGCAGGTCATCAGTCCAATCTATTTTGCCGTCAAATCGGCTGATACCGAGATTATCGTTAATATGTGTCATAATAAGGCGGTCACCCAGTTTCGCAAGTAAATCCTGTGAGTGATTATAACACATTTCGTGTCCGCTGTCCCAGCAAAAACCAACTGTATCATTATTTTTAAAATGTTCCATTAATGCGAAGAGATATTCTTCGCCCTCGGTGTTTTCAAAGGCTATTTTAACGTTGTTTTGCTTTGCATATTCTACAATTTCATCGAAAGTTTTGAAATTTAGTGCCTCGGCACTAAACTTATAATCAAAACCTATCCAGGTATGAACAACTAAAATCGGAATATTGAACTTAATACAAGTGTCCAATGAAGATAGTAGTTCGTTTTTAGCAGGTGTGCTTACAGAAACGTCATTATCCCACAGTTTGTCAGCGTTATGAAATGGGGCGTGAAGTGACTGCACAAAAAGTCCACATGCTTTGGCAGTTTCAACAAGCTCTTTCATATCAACTTTTTCGCTCCATTCGGGTGATATGGCGTCAAAACCAATGTTTCTTATCAGTTTTATTACCTCAGTTGTAGGTATAGCGTAGTTATTTCCTATAGAAATACCGATTTTTTGTTTCCACATTTTTTATCTCCGTAAATATTTAAATTTTTGCATAATAATTATATTGATATAATTAATTAAAGTCAAGAATTTCTGAAAAATCAGTAATTTATGATTTGAAATCAGTTGTTCTTTCTGAAATTTTGAGGAGAGTAACCTGTTTTTGAAGTAAAGAATTTAGAAAAATCCAATACATCGCTAAATCCAACAGCACTTGCAACCTGCGTAACTGTAAGGTTGCTTTCTTTTAGTAGCTTTTTGGATTTTTTGAGTTTCTCCATAAGTATATACTGTTTGGGCGAAAGGTCTGTCTTTTGTTTGAATATTTTATATAAGTATGGTTGTGTGATTCCTAAAAAGTTCGTCAGATTTTTTACATAAGTGTTGGGATGAGTGTTAATATAGTTTATTGCCGCTTCAAAATAAACTGAACTTGTGTAGGAAATTGGAATACTGTTTGATGTTTTTAAACTGTCGTTAAAGACCGAAATAACAAACTCAAGTAATAAATATGAAGAGTATATTTTGTTTTTAGAGTTAATCAGAAACTGTTTTAAATTGTTTAGTTTTTCGAAACTATAAAAGTTGAAAATATTTGTGTCTTGTATCGTTTTGTATTTGCTGAATAGGTCGGAAATTTTTTCGTCATTAGATATAATCCATATAAATTCCCAAGGGTCTTTTAAATCGGGGTGATATTCCTGAAACATATTTGGAGTTATTAAAAAACCCTGTCCTTGCGTTACCGGTTCACCGTTAAAATAGCCTTTGCCTGAAAGACAGTAATGTATAATATATTGGTCCCTGAAAGCAGGTCCATATTTGGATATATCGGGGTTTTCAGTGTATCCGACAGATACAATATTTAATATGGGGTTGGTAGAATCTGCAAAAATTTCATAACGCATAACAACACCTTCTTGTTATTATTTTACCATATAATGTTATTGTTTTTCAATATGTTTTTACGGAAAAATAAATTAAAATTATATAGGGTGATGTTATGGATAAAAATATATTAATAGCAGAGAAACTCTTGGACAGTGACAGAGGATTGTTTTATCGCAAAGCTGCAGCACTTAGTAAATTTTACGAAACTGTTGATTTGCCGATTTATGAAGGCAAACCTCTTTATCCTTCGGGAAAAATGAACACTGTAAATTATATCAATAATATGGTTGTAGATTTATCTGCTCTTGATGAATATAGTAAAAATTATATTACTTCAAATTTTTGCAGATGGTATTCTTCTGTTCCCCACGAGCACGCAGTTGGCGGGAATATGTATACACATTCTATGCCGCATTATGAGCGTGTGCTTAAAGATGGTTTTTTATCATATTACAGTCGTATAGAGAAGATAGCGGATAAGGATTTGCAAGAGGGACTTAAATTGCTCCTTGATGGTATAAAGATTTTTGTGGGTCGTTGTGTTTCTTATCTGGAAGATGTTAATGCAGATAAAAAACTTATATCAGCTCTTAAAAAGGTTCCTATGCATCCTGCAGAAAATATTTACGAGGCTGTGGTTTGTTGGAACTTTGTTTTGTATCTGGACGGATGTGATAATTTAGGCTGTGTGGCTGATGGTCTTTTGCCTTATTTTGATGGTGAAAACGTCACCGAACTTCTCGCAAATTTATTCGAAAATATAGATATAAATAATGGATGGTCTATGTCACTTTCTAATGTTTACAACCCACTAACTTTGCAGTGCCTCGAGGCCGCAAAAGGCAGACGTCGTCCAATGATAGAGCTGTTTGTAGATGAAAATACACCTGATGAAATCTGGGAAAAGGCGTTTAGTCTTGTGCGTGGTTCCACAGGGCAACCGGCTTTTTATAATCCTAAGCTGCTTAATGGACTTAAAGAAAGATTTGATGTAAGAAAAGAGGATTTAAAAAAGTTTTGCGGTGGTGGATGCACTGAGTCGATGTTTGCCGGTTTATCTAATGTCGGTTCTCTCGATGCGGGTATAAATCTATTGCTGATATTTGAAAAATGTCTTAATGATAATCTTGAAAATTGTGCCGATTTTAATGAATTTTATGATATGTATATAGATTCTGTTGAAAAAACGGTAGAAATTGTAACCGAAGAAGTTTCTTTATCTCAACAAAAAAGGTCTGAATATAATCCGTTGCCTATGCGCACTTTGCTTGTGGACGATTGTATTGATAATGGACTGGATTACAATAACGGCGGAGCAAGATATCAATGGAGTATTATAAATTTTTCAGGACTTATAAACGTTATAGATTCGCTGTTAATAGTTAAAGATTTAGTGTTTACAAATAAAAAATATACACCTGAAGAATTTTTAATAAAGCTAAAAGATAGTAGTGAAGATTTTGTTAAAGAATTGAGAAATCATAATAAATGTTATGGTATAGATGACTGTGAAGTGAATGCTTTTTCAAATCAACTATCAACGTGTATATTTTCTATGTTAGAGGGAAGAAAAACCTATTTTGGTCAAGGCTTTATACCTGCATCTATACAGTTTATGTCACAGGCAATGGCAGGTAAAAATATTGGTGCTACTCCTGATGGCAGAAAAAAAGGAATGCCTGTTTGTGACTCTCTCGGTGCTGTTTTTGCAAAGGATAATAAAGGATATACAGCATTGCTTAAAAGCGTAACATCCCTTGACCTGAAAACGGCTTTGGGTGTGCCTGTTTTTAACTTTAATATTACGCCTGATTTTAAAAATGAAATTTTAAAATCAATTATATTAACATATATGGAACTTGGCGGAATACAAATGCAAATAACCTGTGTTACTGCAGAAATGCTTGAAAAAGCTTATGAGAATCCGGATTTATATAAAAATCTCGTGGTTAGGGTAGGTGGATATTCCGAATATTTCAGTCGTTTGGATGACGAAATAAAGCGTGTTGTTATAAACCGAACTATTCAAACGCCCTTAAAAAAGTGAAATTTTGGCGTAAGAATGTGTAGTGTTTAAAATAGGTGAATATCAACCATATATCCATTACAACAGCACCTGACTGTTGGTTCCGTAAAAGATGTCATCTCTATTGCTGATTAATTTGAAAAATTCTTCTAATCTTATCCAATAATCAGGATAATAGTCCAGCTCAAAAGAATGACCCCATATATAGAAAATCTGTGGGGAGGTAGCTTTAAGTTCAATAAAATCCTGTCCCAACTTCATAAGTTCATCAAAGCGTATATGATAAACAGTCGGGTTAAAACGGTATAAATTATCCTGTAATTCAAAACTGTTATTGCTACTGATTGTACGGCTGTATTTTATGCCTGTGTTTTCGCGGATTAACGCGGCAGTTCTGTCGTCATTGTTTATGCCGCCGCAGGGATAAGCCATACCAATGATATCGTATCCTACCAATTCGGATAGGTTCAAGCGGTCTTGTTCTACTTGGCGTATGACCTCAGTATCGGTTAATTTGGTAAGATTGGGATGTGTCAAGGTATGTACTGCTACCTCGTGTCCTTCATATACGCTTTTTACATCTTCAGGATGAATCTTATAGTGGGAGATTCGCTGTCCATCACGGCTCAATATGCCTTTCTTGCCCAATAATTCTGAATTAAGATTGAAAGTGCATTTTAGTCCATACTTATTAAGCAATTCAATTAATCGGATATCCTGTGTAATTCCGTCATCATAGCTGAATGTAATAGCCTTTAGTTTGTTGTTCATATATACACCATCCTTTGTTTAATTATATCACACCGTCGTTATATTGTAAATGTTTTTCAAACTAACGGGTCCTAACTTGACAGCAGAAGAGGACTTCGTCCGCGGCGTCGGTGGAAAGTTGTTCACAATAGCAGGACCGGTAATTGTGTATGGCACAGTGGCAAGTGTGGTATATGGAATTATTTATTGGATAACAACTTTATTCTGATGCAAAAGGCTTGACCAAACGGTCAAGTCTTTTACATTAATCATCCCATTTATCTACAGCCTTAACTCTTTTAATAATTTCGTTTTTCATAATTTCTAAGTCGCTATTTTTATTTTTGATTTGCCTTGTGTGGTTCCAGAGGAAAAGAACTATTGACGCGATACCAAATGTTATCGCATATAAGGTCATGGCGGACGGTACGGCATCCGCTGTATATGCAAAGACAACATATATCAGTATTGATGGCAAGAAAAGAACTGCCGCAATAATAGAGAAGATAAAATTTATTCTGCTGTAAAGAGAGTATATTATAACCTTTGTTTTACCTTCTTCCGATATAACCTCTCCTGCAACGCTGTATAAGCGGTTATATTCTCTTCTTAGTCTGTGACGGCTGTGGATACAGACACAAACTCTTCCGTCATCGTGGCAGAAAAATTCCAAAGGAATCTGGCGGCTGTCTGTTTCACGACATACACCTTGTTGCTGTTTTAGCCTTTCTATTGCAACAGCAAAGCTTTCGTTAACTTCTATTGTTTCTTTATCTATAATCTTGGTGAAAATAGTAGATTTCATGACACCGCCTCGCTTTATTTCATTGTACCACATTGCCGTTTTGATGTAAATGTTTAGTTAGGGAGGAACGAATAAATAAAATCTCTCTGCAAAAAATAGATTTGTACTATTATTTGACAGGGGATTTTTTATGGCTAAAAAAATAGGAAAAGAAACTATAGAATTCGAAACAAAGCCTATTATAATCGGATACGGCTCGGTTGTCGGAAAAAAAGAAGGGCATGGGCCTTACAGTAAATATTTTGATTATATCAGTGAGGATTCGCTTTTCGGTGAAGATAGCTATGAAAAGGCAGAAAGTGAACTGCAGAAAATAGCTATTTCAAACGCTTTACACAGAGCAGGGATTAACCCGTCTGATGCTAATACGGTTTGTTCGGGAGATTTGCTTAATCAGTGTATCGGCAGTTCCTTTGGAATAAGAGATTTTGGTATACCTTTTATCGGTATATACGGGGCCTGTTCTACAATGGCACTTTCTTTAATTATTAATAGTATGATGATAGAAAGCGGTTGGGCAGATAATTGTGTGAGCTGTGCTTCATCCCATTTCTGTGCCGCCGAAAGACAGTATCGTTTTCCTCTTGAATACGGCAGTCAGCGAACCCCTACGGCACAATGGACAGTTACAGGTGCAGGTGCAATGGTTCTGTCTAAGAATGGAAAAGGCCCGTATATTGATAAGGTTTGTATAGGAAAAATATGCGATCTTGGTATAAAGGATCAGAATAATATGGGTGCTGCTATGGCACCTGATGATGTTAAAATAAGACCATACCCAACAAACGAGGGTATGGTCTTTTTCTACACACAAATCCAGTATTTAAGGGGGTTTAGAGCACTTTTTAAGGATTTTTTAATGCAAAAAAATGTCGAAAAATCTGTTAATGAAATTAGGCACTCATCTTCAATTCATTAACACAAAAAGGAGGAATTTCATGAACCTATATGAAACATTGCTATCCGAATTCGGTTATAACAAACCTATACTGTTTTCAGAAATAAAATTTAATAATTGGTGTCCTCAACAAATCAGCAGAGATTTGAGAAAGTTGTGTCAGGACGGAAAAGTGGTTAAATTTGATTCAGGTATTTACTACATACCAAAAACAACTCCGTTTGGAGTTGCACATTTTAATCCTAGAAAGGTAATTGAAAAGAAATTTATAAAAGATGATGATAATGTTTTTGGGTACTATTCAGGAAGTCATCTACAATACGAACTCGGTATATCAAAACTCAAACCTGCAGTTATCGAAATCTATACCAATGAAGAAAGCCGAGATTTGCACAAGGTCAAGTTGGGCGGTTATCAAATAGCACTCCGCAAACCAAGAACGAAAATTGATAAACATAACGCATCTGTTCTATGCTTCTTGGAACTGATGAATGGTATTGACACCGAAACTCTTGATGAGTATAAGCGAAAACTGATAACCGACTATATCATAGAAAATCGTATCACCCAAAGGCAAATCACTAAATACATAACGTACTTTCCAGATAAGACTTGCCGTAATCTAATAGAAAGCGAGGTAATCTACCGTGTCCCGCAGTAATAGTTGTATGGTTTGTACATACCTAATCGAACTTGTAGCCGGAATAATGACCGGTTACATATTCATCTATCTTGACGATGCCATCGTGATGAGATTTGCACTTTCAATGTTGTATATCCCCGCAGTTCTCGTCCTTGTAGATGCAAAATCAAAAGCGGTGCGTTTTCTTGTCTACCTTATACTGACCGCTGTCTGCCTGTGGGGCGTGTTTTACGCTATCTATTGGCGCCGACCTTTCGGATTTTCTCTTATTTTTTGTGCTATTGTCGGTTTTATCTACTATGTAATATTCACCGATAAAGCAACAAAGGATAAAATGTCAAAAATACTCATCGTCAATGGTTGCTTTATCGCACTCGTATTCCTAATTGCTCTCTCTTTAAACCTTATGTTCAACCCCAGGCACGCACCCCTCCTCAACGGTGGTACAGTTATGTGGTGATGCTTTATCGACCAAAACAGCAACAGCGTGTTGCTTGTGATTAACTGTCAAGGATGATATAATACTATTACAATGATAAAAGGCGGTTTTGCATATGGAAACAAAAGATATTATTTTAGAACTCAGGACTAAAAAAGGATTATCGCAAGACGAACTTGCGGAAAAAGTATTCGTAACCCGTCAGGCGGTTTCTCGTTGGGAAAACGGTGAAACTACACCGAATACTGAAACTTTAAAACTGTTATCAAAACTATTTGATGTATCTATCAATACGCTTCTCGGCTCTCCGCAAAAACTAATTTGTCAATGTTGCGGTATGCCTCTTGAAGATTCTAATACAAGTCGCGAAAAAGACGGCTTTTTCAATGAAGAATACTGCAAATGGTGCTATGCAGACGGTGAATATATGTATCATAATATGGACGATTTAATAGAGGTCTGCGTGCAGAATATGGCAAATGAGCACTTTTCTTCTGAGCAGGCTCGTGCGTATATGAAGAATATGCTCCCAAAACTTGATTATTGGAAACAGTATAAATACCTCGGCGGTGCAGAAAAGTTCGAAGAATTTAAGCAACAACTTATCAATGAATTTAATGAGTTACATATTGAAGGAATGCCAAAGGTTGAAAAGCTCAACGCGCTTGTGGGCGGTTACGTCAATCTTGAATACCGCCTCCCAAACGGTCAAACCGTCAAATTTCTTGATGATAATGCAACATATCTCGGCAATCAGCTTGAATGTGAATTCGGCGGTGATCGCTGTTTCGGTATCGCCGCAAATATGGATTTCTTACTTGTTTGTACCTATGAAGAAAACGGCGAAAATCCTGAACTTGTAATTTATAAGAAAAGATAAAGCAACCGCTGAGGAATCGAAACTCCTCAGCGGCGTTTTTTACGTTTATCGGGCTACCGAAGAATGGCTATAGATATAGAACTCCTCTTGGCTCGGCATCCACTTCTTTTCCTTTGGTGGGAAAGTGGCGTCGAATGCCTGGGCTGCGGCGGTATCCTCACAGCAATCGGCGGCGGTACTGGGGATATACATCCATTTTTTGCCGTCAAGCGCACCGGGAATAAGTTCACAGACAAGAAGTGCTGTTGGGAAGTTACCGTCCACTACAAAACTTACATTCTTCTTTTTACAGCTCACGAACCCACGGCTGACATAGTTACCCGGATTGCCGAAGTTAATGTTGACATCATAGCCCATCTTGCGAGCTACCTCAAAGGAATGCTCAATCAGCATTTTGCCGAGCTTCTGCCTCTGATACTCAGGTGCAACGCAAAGCGGTCCGAAGGAGAGTATCTCCTTGCGCTCACCATTCTCATCTTCAAGCCAAGCCCTCGTGTACATAATGTTGCCGACAATCTTGCCGTCAAGTTCAAGCACAAATGCAAGTTCAGGTATGAAGTCGGGGTGATTTCGCATCTGATGTACGTAATAATGTTCGTCTGCACCGGGTTTATAGACGTTCCAAAACGCCTCACGGGTAAGTTCTTCTACTGCTCTGTAGTCTTTTTCTGTTTCCAAACGTATCGTCAAATTGTTCATTTTAATTTTACCTCCAATATATTGTGACGAAGCAATCTTATGAGAGGTTTTGCGGAATCATAGCAAACCTCTCGGTTATGCTACAATCTCCAATGTGTTGTTTCTTTTCAAACAGCATTCTCCAAAAATTAAATTCGGTTTTCACCGTAACTTCATTTTACTACAAATGTGGTAATATTGCAACCCTGTGTATCTTCGGCAAGGGGTTTCAACGCAACGTAGGTTGTGATTTTTATCCTAGAGTATTATAATGATTATCGAATGTCGAGAAATTTATTAAATTTCTCGACAAAGCCGATAAAAATCGGCTTTATGTTACAAACAACGTCTTAAAACGTAGTTTGGTAACTTCGATATCATTTCAATGAATATGTTCAATTACCGTTGGTAATTGATTGCGAATTCTTTGAATTCGCAGTCGAAATAAGGCTTTGCCCTATT
>JAEIGA010000317.1_pt1 | contig 70823 bp, 74 predicted proteins | sample 9270691 | NCBI WGS metagenome assembly JAEIGA01 (sample SAMN17057246, study PRJNA624740) | gut metagenome | biome: biome; isolation source: fecal sample | host: Bos grunniens | place: China: Xizang | collected 2019 | reverse complement strand
AACAATATTGGAATATATAGCTCAACGGTAGTGCACTAAAATCGATAGAGCATCGGCCTCGTAAGTCGAAGATTCCTGTTCAATTCTGGATATATTCCGAATCGTCCTCTGATATTTTCAAGGATAACAACTTGGATGGCATATAAAAGTATTAAGACGATAAATAATTTTGGGTTGGTAGCTCAGTGGTAGAGCAAATGACTGTTAATCATTGGGTCGTAGGTTCGATCCCTACCCAGCCCGCAATTTTAATTCCTATTTACCGTCACCATGGTAGTTTAGGTGGTCTTGTTAACAGACAAGAGTGTTAACTTGGCGCGTGTTGCAGGTCAAAGAAAAACCATATGTCAACAAACCAATTTTGTTGGCATCGTTTGAATGACTTCGTCAAAAGATATTTATAATTAGTGATATAAATATTAAAGGCAATTTTAAATGCGTTCGTAGCTCAGTTGGTAGAGCACCGCCCTTTATAGTGAGTAAACACTAAAAAATCAAATGCTATGTTAGCTCAATACTGAAGAGAGCACCTTGTATTACTATACTGGATGGACATCAGGTCGTAACTGATACATAGCTCTAAGGCGGGAGTCCTGGGTTCGAGCCCCAGCGGACGTACAAATTCCGAAAGTTTAGCTGCAACTAAGCTAATAGGTGGCAATTTAGTTGTCTTAATTGTATTATTGCAGTAATCAACGTAAGCTAAAAAATTGTAACGGTGTTGTATCGTCTAGAGGACAAGGACAGGAGAGCGGGACGCTTCCAAACATGAGTTCGAATCTCATTGCAATTCAAAGTAATTTAACTAATTAGTAATAAATTAGATAAATATATAAAAAAATATTTTATTTAACAAATAAGTTATTTAAAAAAATGCTATTTTTATTTGTAATAAAATTTATACAAATATATATATTAAATTTATGACACTTTTAGATAAATTAAAACAATTGTTTGGTATCGCAACTGATCTTGAAGTTGCATATAACGAATTAGTTGCTGAAAATGAAGCGCTTAAAGAAAAACTTGAAAGCACTGAAAAACAACTTGCTAATTGTAAACGTACAAAAAATGCGTTAACTAAAAAAATCGAGTTGTTAACTGAAAAATTACAACAAGCTAATGATGTATTAAATCAACCTACTGGTGATGCTGAATTTGTTACAAATAATCAACCTACTGGTGATGCTGAATTTGTCGCAAATGATCAACCTACTGGTGATGCTGAATTTAAAGACCAACCAACACAACCAGTTAATAATCGTGATTTCGAAAAAGAAGCAAAAATTCTTGCTAAAGAATTAGATTATTGTTGGAGTTTACGTATGAAACATGCAAAAGATCGTAATGGTGGTTTCAGTAATATTGAATGGGCTGGTATTTCAAGTAATGTTATTGCTGGTTTAAGTTCATATACAAAAACTGAATTTGATGATTCTGTAGATGCAGCTAATATTAATTGGTTAATTGATATTTTAACACAATTTGATGGTAGATTATAATATATACTAACATAAAATGTTCCTATTTGAGAAATTAAATTATTGGAATTTAATATACATTTCGTTAGTATTAACAAATGGGATTATTTAACATAATCCCAAGTGCCCGCATAGCACAGTGGTAGTGCAGCTCACTTGTAATGAGCAGGTCGCTGGTTCGAATCCGGCTGCGGGCTCAATAGTTTTGTTGTTTATAAAAACAATATGGTGTCCTCTCAGATTTTTAATTTTTGCCCGTGTAGCACAGTGGTAGTGCAGCTCACTTGTAATGAGCAGGCCGCTGGTTCGAATCCGGCCACGGGCTCAAGTATCGCATAAAATGTTCCTATTATTCAAGTAAAATTTATTGCAGAAAATACATTTCGCGATATTTTTTGAATTTTTTTTAATAAGAATTTTGAATAGTTAGATTTTTAATACTATATTATTATGTACGTGTGAGTAACACAAACGAACATTGAAATAATGAAATATGGCGCTGTGGTGGAATTAGGTAGACACGCCGGACTTAAAATCCTGTGGGCCGTAAGGCCCGTACCGGTTCGATCCCGGTCAGCGCTACGATTAGTAACCTGATAGTGTTACAATTATAGTCTGGTGGCGCAACTGGTTAGCGCAGAAGTCTTATACACTTAAGGTTGTGGGTTCAAGTCCCGCTCAGACTACGTGAAAAGCCGGTGAGTGAGAGTTTTGTGATTTTAAGTCTTAAACCGGTAACCTTGCTAGCGAGGACAAAGCTGAAAAATCATAATTAAATATAGAAATATCTGCATAGAATTCGGTAAATTACGATAACTTATGTGCATGTCTATGGCGAACACACCTAAAGTAGGTAAGAAAATAGTAAGCTGTTCAAAAACGTAAGTTATACACCCCGATGTGAGTTCCTATTATGATACAATTAAAGGTGTTATAGACAAAGGAAGTTTACTCCCCGCAGATATTTTTTATTATATATGGGCTATTTATGGCATTTGACTATTGATTATTTAGTATTGGATCATGTAGGAACGTTGAATCCTTAAATTTGACAAAACAATAACTGACAATACTTTTGAGTATCGTATGGCTGCCTAATCGTTAGAACGATTGCTAATATGCTTTTAAGGGCCTTTGCCTGAGTTGCTAACAACTTGGAAACAGAAGTTAGTCCCATAGAAACACTGGGTAAGTTGTTTTATTTTTGGTATTTTTAAATACTCAACATGTATAAGTTGTTAAAATGTACACAAAAAACTAAAACATGTAATAAGTCTGATATTGAAGATTATTAGGAACTGGGTTCGACTCCCAGATAGTCCACACAAAACACCATTAATTTTTTAATGGTGTTTTTATTTTTTGAATTTATATTAAATGTTTTACTATATTATATTATAAATTATTATAAGTTATTATGTACGACGTTGATAAATTTGAACACACTGTAGGTAAAGAAATTGTTAATGAATTAACATTTTCAGAATGTAAAAATCGTTTAAAAGAATATTTATGGGACAAATATGATAAACGAGAAATTTTTGAAAATCCAAGTATTATAGTTGAAAACATGGATGAAAAAAGTGTACGCAAATCATTAATATATTTCATTGATGAAGAAGAAAGTGTTAAAAACGAAAATACTACTAAATCTAATGATGACGATTTAAATGATTTATCTGATAAGTTGTCTTCAAAATTTAGTAGTAAACGTTTACATGATAAAGAAATATATGATATTGCTAAAAAAATATATATTAATTTATTATCTAATGATATAAATAAAATGTATAGTACTGATTTTAATCCAGTAAAATATAGTATACAAGCAGCACAAAGATTCGTAAAATTTTATAACAAAAATTTATAATACAATTATGTTAATATGTGTTTTAGCCCTATTGGGTTTCATAATAGGTTACGTTTTGATGTTTGAATTTTATTTAGATACTGATTACGTTTATTATGATACAAATGGTAATGGTTTTATGCTTATAGAAAAGGGTATGTTTACATGTTTGCTTAGTGATAGATGGGCAACATATAGAATACCAACTTATAAAGTATTTTTTATGTCAAAATCACTTGTGTAAAATTATAAAATATATAGAAAAAATTATGATAAAATTTTCAAAATCACATGAGTATGTACGTTTAGAAGATAACGTTGCATATATTGGAATTTCAGATTATGCACAATCAGAACTTGGTGAAATTGTTTTTGTAGATTTCAATGTATATCCAACACTGAATCCAAATACTGAATTCGGAAGTATTGAAGCAGTTAAAACTGTTACTGAGCTTTATTCACCAGTTAGTTGTATAGTTTTAGAACTTAATGAGAACATTAACGATAGACCAGAAACAGTTAATGAAGATGCTGAAGGGGCTGGTTGGTTATTAAAAGTTGACTTAGTTAATCCAGCAGAGTTAGATGATTTAATGTCAAAAGAAGAATACGAAAAATATATTAAACAGATGTAAAAAATTATGGTAATGTCACATTTTTATAGTATTAAATCTAAAATTACAGAAAAACTTGGTAACGAAACATATATTTATGAATTTCCTAATTTAACATATATAAATTTTTTTAAAACGTTACAAGATAAAGCACGAACATATAAATATAACAATGGTGAAAATAATTGTAGTATATATGATTATTGTTATGATAAAGATGATAATTCATTAAATATATTGTTAGGATGTGGTAGTAATGGATTTGAAGGTTCAGTTATTAATACATTAGGTTACCTACAAGATTTTTTACAATTTATACAAGGTAATGAATTAGTATCAGAATGTTATATTGTTGAAGCATTTTTTGATAATCTTGATGATGTGTATGATTTTCATATAACTATACGTTTTGTTGATAGTGAAAATAAATAAATAACAATTAAAACATAATGAAATTTCATTATGTTTTTTTTGTATATTGTACTTTACAATTTATAAATAGTGTTCCAAAAATATGTTATAAAACATGTTTTTGGACTATTTTTATATATAAACATGCTATACAACATAAAAATATATAAAATAAACAAAACATGAAAAAACTATTTATGATTATGTCTGCCATTTTTTTATGTGTTATGACATATGCAAATTTAGTATCACCACGTTTCTTTTCTAATCAAACATTAGTACATGTAGAGTACAATGATTCAACACATTTATTCGTATGTGAAGATATTGATACTTTACAACATTGTATTAGCTTTTACGATATAGAACGTTTAGTTGTTAAAAACGTAATTGGTAATAGAATTTTAGTAACTGATATGAATGGTAAAGTAATTGTTGATACAACAGATAGTATTGACATGACCGTACCACATGGTAATTATAAAGTGTATTCTTGTGTAATGCTTAAATCAATGTATAAACAACAATAATTGCACTATGGTATTTGGTGATACGGTCGGATTTTTTCCGACCTTTATTTTTTATATATAAATATATTGTAAATTATGCGTAAAATATTATTAGTATTATTTTGTATATTTAGTGTTTTTTGTTATTCACAAAAAATAGAAAAATACGATACAATAATAACATTACAAACTTATAAAAGTTATTATTCATACACATTAGAATCACCATCATTTGTTATATATAAATTATATAAGGGTGGTGGTAATATATCTAGAAACAAATTAAATTTTGTTAAGTATAATAAATTACCACATTTTAATTATTCAAAATCAGGTTATGATAAAGGTCATTTGTGTAATGCAGAAGATATGGCAAATGATAGTGTTAAACTAAAAGAAACATTTTATTATATTAATTGTATTCCACAAACACCAAATTTAAATAGAAGTGCATGGAATACAAATGAACGTAATATTAGAGATATATCACAAGTGGATTCTTTAATTATAATATGCGGAGGATGTGATTGGAATAATAATATACCGCAAAATTGTTTTAAAATTGTTTATAGTTTAACAACAAAGAAATGTATACAATGTTATATATTTACTAATAATGATAATTCTGTAATTAAATCATCACCTGAATTAAAAACAAAATATACATATTCAAAAATTATTTCATTATATAATAAAACCAAATAACATATATTTGTATTTATTTTTATATAGATATATAATTATGAACACTATGAAAAATATTAAAAAACCTAAAAATAAAAAATTTGTTGAAAAGTTATTAGATAGTGATGATAAACGTGTTAGTGCATCAACAGTGTTTTTATTATTAACTTCATTAACAGCAATTTTATTATTAATTGTACCAGCTGTAGTTTTACTTATTGAAATTTATTATAATCACACAATACAATCAGATATATCTGGATTAGCAACATATATTGGCGCAGTATCAACAATATTTTTAAGTGGTGGATTATTAAAAGGTTGGACAACATATAATAACTATAAATTTAAACCGCATAACCACGAAGATGATTGTGAAGATGATTGCGGTGATGATGATAATATAATTTGTGACTAAAAATTTTGAGGTTGATCCTCAAAATTTTTTATTTTTATATAAAACATTAAAGTAATTGTTTAATATATGAAAACAATTAATAATTTTATAAACGAAAAATTAAAAATAAAAAAGAATAAAAATAAACAACTTGATATTATTACATATTTATCTGATGTTACAAGTTGTGATGAAAATTCAAAATGTTTATTATCAATAATTGACGAATTAAAAAAATATGATTCAACTCTTGAAAATATATTTATAGAAACATATATAAATCCACGTAGTAATTTTGTATATGATATAAGTAATAAATATGATTTTGTTGAAAATATTGAAATTGATGCATATGAATCTGATAATATATCAGATGATATGTCAGGAGAATATCATGAATCATTATTTTTTGATGCGTTTTCAAATGGTTGTATACCCGGTACACATTTTAGAAACGTGACTATAAATAAATGGCCAAATTTTACAGTTAACAAATCAAGTAAAAATGCTACATTTGATTTTGTTATTAATTTTTATGGTGAAGATAATGATGATAATTGGATTGCAGTAATATTTAATATAGGAAAAAATGAAAGCGATAAATAATTTTATAAACGAAAAGTTAAAGATAACAAAACATATGATAAATAACAAATACAATGGTTATGAATTTATTGATTTGTGTTTACCATCTGGCACACTATGGGCGAAATGTAATATAGGTGCGAAAACAGAAACTGAATATGGTGATTATTTTGCTTGGGGTGAAGTAGAAACTAAAGATTGGTATAGGAGTACTACATATAAATTTGGTGATGACAATAACTTAACAAAATATAATAACAAAGATAAGTTAACTAAACTTGAATTAACAGATGATGCAGCAAATGTTAATATGGAGGGAAAATGGTCTATGCCAACAAATGAACAATTCAAAGAATTAATTGATAACACAAAAAATGAATGGTTTGAAAATTATAATGATAGTGGTATAAACGGTATGTTATTTACTGGAAAAAATGGTAATACAATATTTTTCCCTGCAGCAGGATATTCCCTTAGTGGTATACAACAAGAAAAGAAAGTTGGAAGGTATTGGTCTTCTACTCGTAATGAAACATATTATGATGAAGCAACTTGTTTGAATTTTCAAAGTGTTGCATTATTTAACAGTAATCAAGGTCGTTGTATTGGGTTGCCCGTTCGAGGAATTATTAATTAACTAAAATAATTTTTATATTATGAAAAATTTTAATACATACATATTTGAAAAGTTAAAGATAACGAAGAATACACTTTCAAAACAGTATAATAATAACGGACATGAATTTGTTGATTTAGATTTACCTTCAGGTACGTTATGGGCTAAATGTAATATAGGCGCTGAAAAAGAGACAAATTATGGTGTTTGTTTTGCTTGGGGTGAAACTAAATCTAAAAAAGAGTTTAATTGGGATACATATTTTGATTTAACAGTTGACGATACGTTTGACAAATATAATAATGATGGTGGTTTAACTGAACTTGAATTAAAAGATGATGCTGCACGTGTTAATATGGGTGGAAATTGGTGTATACCAACAAAAGAACAATTTAAAGAATTATTAGATAACACAACAAATGAATGGGTAACTAATTATAATAATACTGGTAAAAACGGACGATTATTAACATCTAAACGAAATAATAATACAATATTTTTTCCTGCAACTGGTTATGATTTTGTACAATCAATTAATAAATCAGGTAGGTATTGGACAAAAAATCTTGCTGCTAATAATGCAGAATCTGTTTACGGAGTTAATTTATTTTTTGATAAAACTTATTTAACATTAGCTAATTATAGTCGTTATAATGGTTTTTATATACGTGGAGTTTTAAATACATAATATTATAATAATGAAAACAATAAACAGCTTTATATCAGAGAAATTAAAAATAACAAAAAAGATGTTAAACGATCGATATGACTATGTTGATTTAGGTTTACCATCTGGTACACTATGGGTGAAATGTAATGTTGGCGCAAAAACAGAAACTGAATACGGTGATTATTTTGCATGGGGTGAAACTAAACCTAAAAATGAATATAGTTGGGAAAATTATAAATTCGGTGATGAACACAACTTAACAAAATATAATGACGAAGATAAGTTAACTGAACTTGAATTAAAAGATGATGCAGCAAATGTCAATATGGGTAATGCATGGTGTATACCAACAAAAGAACAATTCGAAGAATTATTTAAACTAGACAAAAAGTTTATTAAAAATTACAATGATACCAATGTTCCAGGAATGTTATTTACCGGTGAAAATGGTAATACATTATTTTTACCTGCTGGTAATTTACATGGTAGAGTAATTGGTGGTTCATATGATACTGAAAACGGAATATATTGGGCTAATATTATTGGATTTTATAGAAATAAATACCATACAGAAAGTGCAGAAACATGTTGTTTTGATACATGGGACGACGCACGTATTAATAGATATTATCGTAATGTTGGTGCATTAGTAAGAGCGGTTATTAAATAAAAGATACTTAATATTTAAAATAAAAGAGACTTAGTATTAAGTCTCTTTTTTATTATATATCACTATAATTTATATTATTCATAAATTGAATATTATGACTTGCATAATAATCATATGCTTCATATTCTTCCATAAGATCTTTATATTTTGGAGTTTGTACTAATAATGGAATTTGTACAAATGTCATTATTATATCATCATGTCCATATGATGCTTTATAAGAACCATTTCCATTTTTATCTTCAAAGTTTTCAAGTTCACCAACAGTAATAAGATCGTTAATATTTACATTAAAACGTTCAATTTCCATTTTTAATAATGCGCAACCTGTACGTTTTTTCTCTGCAGTCCAACGTATTCCGGGTATTTGTTTTAAATTTTTATTGTGCATTCCTGGAATATTTTCATCATCACTACCTTTTTTATATTGTACAAATTGTGTCATATCAAGACCATCTGGTGCAAAATTAAATCTAATTATAAATTCTTGTCGATATTCTGGTTCATTTAAATTCATAATGTATCTATAAAATAATGCACCATATGTATTCCATTCTATTGAAAATATACATCTATCATTCATAAATAATTGTGCGCATAATAACCAAAAATCTAATGCAGCATTTTCTATATCAACATTATTTGTTGCCCAATATCCAACTTGTTCAAATTTATCTTTACCTTTTATTTGTAATATATTAAATACAGTACTATCAGCATCCCCTCCACCACCTTCGGCGAGGTCAACTAATATAACAAACCATCCTGTTTTTAATTCACTAAAATCAAAATTTGGATTCCATTTTAATGCATCAAAATGTACTAATGAACATGGACAATCTTCTCTATGTTCATATAATATAGTTTTATCACGCATTTTACCTAAACATTCACGGGATACTAAACAAGCATTAGATGCTGAAAATTGTGTACCATATTGATAATAAAATGCTTCTTCAGAACCTAATACACCAATCATCATTTGTTTCCATTTTTCATCACGTTTATCCCACTGTTTTGTTTTAGGATTAAATTGTGGTACCTGATTCCAGTCTACTTTAAATGGTGCATATATATTTTTACGTTCTTCTGCAGCTTTCCAAATTTTATAAAACAAATTAAAACCATTTTGTGTTGACATTATACAAACATTAGAATCGGAAATTGTTGTTACTGTTGGTATAATGTTGTTATAGAATAATTCTACTTCATTTGGTGGACACCAAGCGAACTCATCAAGAATAAGGAAGTTAATAGTTTTACCAAGACCTGCTGTAGGTGAGAATGCTTCTGTAGAAATAGATGAATTATTATCAAATGAAATAGATGATTGATTCCATTTCATAACACCACATTTTAAATGATATGGTAAATATAAAAACATATCCTTTGTTTTTGATAATAAATCTTGTCCAGCTGGACCTGATTTTGATAATATCAAACCTTGTTTATCTGTATTAAATAATATAGTCCATAAACAATATATAGCAGTTGTTGTAGATTTTCCCGACTGTCTGCAACTTAAAAACACTGAGAATCTATTTTTTTGTAGATGACGTAAGTAATCTACTTGATAATCTCTAAGTTTACATGGTTGTAAACCTTCTGGTGTCATAAGATAACATTTCGATGCAAAATATACCGGATCTTGCATACATTTCATATAATCTTCTAATTCTTCTGGTGTACGTTTATATACTAAATCAGGTTTTAATAGTTTTGTATTTTTACCAATAAATGGATTAGCTTTTAATGGTAAACCTTTACTAATCGCATCAACTGCGATATTTATTGATTTTGTCGACCATACAACTCGTTCAGCTTCTTTACCATCTTTTGGTACTTTTATAGGGTCATATTCATATTCAAATTCTTTAACTGATTTACTCATAATGTGTTACATTATTTTTTAACTAAATTTAATAATAATAACAAAAATAAATGAAAAAAGATTGGAAATCAATACATTTTGTATTAAAACCAATCTTTTTCTTTATATTAGGTGATTTGTTTATTTTCCTCCCGAAATTGCTTCAGTTGCTTTATTCATACCATCTGATATTGCACTTGTTGCTTTTTCTGCTGCTTCTTGTATTGCTTTTTGTGTTGCTTCAATAGCAGCTTTCATTGCATCTTGTACTGCTTTTTGAATTTGTTTTTTAATCAAATCTATTGAGATCTTAATTGCCATTTTTAAGAGTTTACCTAACATTGGACCAAGTTGTGCAACTGCTATTTGTACACCCATCATAATCATAGCCATACCTTGTAGTAATCCAGCTTTTGCTTTTACCGCAGCAGCACTTAATTTATCTGATGATGCTTTTTCTGTTGCCTTGTTTACAGCTTCTGCAGCTTTTTTACCAATTTTTTCACCACAATCCTCAATGAATTCATCCCGTCTTTCAATTAACCAATCAGCACCCATCGTAATATATTTATCAGCTTTTTTAACAACCCACTGACAATATGTTGACATTAATTTTTGAACCATTGGTACACCTTCTGTTGAATAATATACAATTGCTTCAACTGCTGATTGTGCATATGATGCATATTCTTTACATTTTTCTATTCGTTCTTTATGTTTTTTAAGTTTTTCTTCTTTCTTTGATTTTTCTTGTTCATTAATACTATCAAGTTGCATTGACCCAAGAGCATCTTTTGCCATAGCAATTTCAGACATTATCGCACCAACACCTTTTGTATATAGTTTTGTATAATATGATGTAAAATAACCAAGCTGACTCATTATAGCTTGTGGGTCTAAAATTGCTTCTAAGTTTGATTTAATACTTTGTAAAATACCATTTGTAATAATATCAACTGCACTTAATACTAATTCTGGTATTAATTCTGGAATTTGTTTAATTAAATTTTTGACAGTTTCATAACCACTCATTGCAGTGTTTGCCAATTCCATCATATTAGATAATTCACCACTTGAATTAATAACATTCATGGCAGCACCTTCCATTGATGTTAATACATCTGTTCCTAATTCTTCAGCTGATATTATATTACTACCTTCACTACTACCACCACTAGCTATATTTTCAGTGAATTGAGTTAATTGACTTGTTGCACTAGTCACTGCAGATTCTAATGCAGCACCGGCCATACTACCAAGTGCATTCGCAATCATATCAATAATATCAGAATCTTGTGAAGATGCAGTATCACCATTTAAAAATCCCCCACCAGAATCTATTGTACCACTTTCTATAATTTTTACAGCTTTATCTGACAATTTAACTTCATCACTTGCATTTTCTGGTTCTGGTGGTGTTGTTTCTTGTGGTCCTTGTTGTTGCTCAGTACTTTCTTCAGTACCATTAGCAGGTTCAACTCCAGCTTCTGCTTGTGCAGCTGCTTGTGTTTCACTATTTCGTTCTTCAAACGTTACATCACGAATATCAAAACTATCTTGAAGTTCTTTTTGTTGTTTTTGATGTAAGTTATATAGGTTTGTTGCATATGTTGCACAATAATTGTCAAAATCGTTAATTAATTTATATTCTTCACTATCTTTTGCCCAATCTTCTGTAAAATCATCACAGAAAACTACTATTTGTCTATGATCAAATGAAAATTCAAAATATGCAAGAGGTTTTTGATTATAAGAATATGTGTATACATATTCAGAACGTCCTCCTGGTTGGTGAAAATGTACCTCATATTCATTATTTGTCCAATAACCAATTGCATTACTGTTTTCAGCATATTGTGCAGCTCTTAATTGATTTTGTTTTTCCCAATATTCATTAAGATGTTGCTGAACAGTTGATATTGATTCATCCTCAACATTATTACCGTTATTTTTTGCCATATTTAATTAACAACTGTATTTTCTGCAATAATATTATCCATATCAGCGGATAAATTACTTAATATATTATTTATCGGACCACATAAAGCCATTGTAAATGGATTTTGTGATGCAATTGTACTTAATTCTGTTAAACCCTTTGATAAATTACTGAATAATTTAGATAAATTTTCACCAAGTACTGCTGATTGTGTTTTTGATGAATCTTCAAAATATTCTTCTTTACCAATAAATATTTTATTATCACGCACTTGTAATGAAACTTGATCTGATGTCAATAAAATTTCACCTTCTTTTGTTATATTAATAAATGTAGTACCACCTAATTGCAAAACTATACCACGAGAAGGTGATGAGAATACTTTTACGTCACCTGTAGGACCACCATTTCTAGATATTAATACATCGGTATCTGCGTAATCATCTTCATTTACTTTTTTACCACCATCTTTATCACTACTTTGTTCTGTTTCTTCTGTTTGAACAGTATTTCCGCTAATCATATCAAATGTACTACTATTTAATTGAAACATTGGAAAATACCAAAATTCATGATAATTTGTTTTATTACGCATTACCCAAACTTTAGAGTTCTTTTTTGGTGATGAATATTGTTGATTAGGTCCCATGGTTATTGGATATATCCATGGGAGACCTTCTTCACTCATAACTGCTGTGTCAAATAATGTTGGTACATTACATTTTACACGCCCAATATGTTTAGGGTCGTTTGCGTTAATAACGATACCTGGTAATAATTCAATATCTGCTAAATTCATTTATTATACTAATATATTATGCTTGTGTTGTTTCTGATGATTCTGGTTGTACGTCACCTAACATTTCACTATCTACACCATCATCACCTTCTGTTTCTGAAGATTCTTCTTCATCTCCACCACCTAATAAATCACCTCCACTACTATCATCATCTCCACCACCTAATAAATCATCTGCTGCATCTTCTGTTTCTTCTTTATCTTTTTCTTCTGCGTTTTTCTTTGCCTCTTCTTCAGCTTGTTTTTTAAGAGCTTCTTCACGTTTAATTTTTTCGTTTAATTCTAAATCAGCATCTGACATTTTAAGATATTTCATAATTAAGAATTTAGGGTGGAAGTATGGTTCTTCTTCTTCACCATTTTGTATTGTTAACTCTTTCATTGTACTAATAAATTCTACACGTTTTGTGTTAATTTCAATTTCCATCATTTCTTGGAATTGATTGTATGAATTAAAACGTAATGAAATAGCATCAAGAATACGTTTATCATTTTTAATATCTGGAATTGATAATGCTAATTGAATACGTAAAGGTTTTAGAATAATTTGTGCAAAACGGTTACGTAAACGTGTAACAAAACGACCAAATGCAATTTCATCATGAAGTGCTTGTGTTGGATCAGAACCAAACCATGATGTTTGTGCTTCCTTATCAAAACGATTTTCTGGAATTTTTGACATTTTATATAACTTAGATTCAAAATATCTAATTTGATCTGAGTCATTTAACTGTGGTCCATTATCAACAATTGTTTCAATAGATGGTTTACCAGTTTCATTTTCTGGGAACCAGTATTCTTTATTGAATGGTAAGTTTACCTTACCATTTACTTGTAATTCACCAGTTTCTGAATTAAACGATATATTTTCTTTATATCTATTCATCGCTTGTGACAATGTTTGAATACCTTTTGCTTTATTCATACCGTTAATAGGTATTGTAAACATTGTTTTAAATGAAGATTGAGTTACTGTCCATATTACTTGTGCTTGCTCAACAATACGATATAAGTTAAATGGACGAATTAGTCGTTCAAGATATGATTGACGAGTAGATACACCAGAATCTTCGTATTTAATATATATAACTTCAGAATCTAATAATTCACGTTCTTGACCTTGAACATCTTTAAATTGAATCCATTTTATAATATTATTTTCAATATCAACAACACGAGTTAATGTTGCTGGGTTTAAACTAATAATATTTATAATTGTACGTGGGTTTTCAATATCATCATATATAATTTGATATGCTAACACACCATCAATTAAAAAACGTTTATAATCATCCCATGCTTTATCTTTCCAATTTAATAAAAGATATATTTTATAGAATGACGTATCTACACATGAACGAATTTCATCTGCAGATTTTTCTGTTAATTCTTGAATAAGCGCAGTATCTAAGAATGGTTGTGCAATATATGCTTCATCATCATCGTAAACAATAGATTCATTAGCCATAGTGTCGAGAATATCCTCTAACTCTGGTTGCATTGCAAGTTTACGTAAAATTTGGATTTTTTGTTCAATAGTTTTTTCACGGAAAGGTTTTTCTTCTTCACCTTTTTCTTTCCAGTTACCCAACATACCATTGTATAATGATGAATTAAGCATTAAATCATCTTTTGGTTGTAATGCTTTGTCTGCTGGGATTGCACGCATATTTTTAAACAAATCATCGTCATAGTTCATACCATAACTTGATAATGTTTTCAATATTTTAGACCAGCGTGTTGGTTTTTTAAAACCCATATCTGATTGTTGCATATAACGTTGTTGTTGTGTTAATATATTATTTTCAACAGCTTCCATTATACTTTGTTCATCTTCAAATACTTTTGATAAATCACCTAATATCATATTATTTAATATTTTATATGTATATATACATAAAAATAGTTTTTTTATATTATATTTTATAATTAAACAAATAAAAAATTCACGTATTTTACCTATTTTTATATATATTTATATAAATAACAAAATTGATATGAAAAATAATAAGTTGTTAAAATATTTTAAAACCCAAGAACAATTTGATGCACAAAGTATATATGTTAAAGAAGGTTCTACAGAAGATACATATATAGATCAAAATGGTATCGAAATATATGGTGATCCAGATATATATCCTGAACATATTTGTTTTATAGAAGATACAAAAACAATATTTACGCATAATACTAAATACGTATGTTCGATTAATAATTCAGGTGGTTGTGGTTGCAAAGAAACAACCATATTTGATATTTTAAAATTTTATAATAAAACAACAAAAACATTTAACGAATCATATATAAATGATAATGGGGATGAAATATTATTATCTGATGAAAATGGTTATTTACTTGCAACAGATATTCTTCAGGAAATGATTAACAACGAAATTATTTTTGCAAATGTTGTAAATAAACAAAACATATCAATAAGTAATTTAAATGATAAAATTATTCAAGTAGAAGAACAAATAAATAATATTGATGGTACAGAATTATTAGTTAATGTAACATATGACGAACTTTGTAATTTAGTAAATACTAATAGTTTATTACCAGGACAAAAGTACCGTATAACTGATTACGAAACAACCACAATGCAAAGTGGTACAATATCTGCAGGACATCAATTTGATATTATTGTTACTGCATTAACCGAAAATACATTATCTGAAAATGCAAGCGCTATACAACATGAAAATGATACATATTTTATAAATAGTGATTTATCTTCATGGAAATTGAAATACAAACTTGAAAACGATGATATAAATTATCATTGGGTATATTCGCCAAATAGTAAAGGTATTATTTATGAAATGACTGATGAATTTAATAATACTCTCCCATATGATTTTAAAAACATTATGTTTTGTAGACATCAAGTTATAAATGGTCCTAATTATTTAATAAGTAAATATGTAGGGTGGGAAGGAATATCTTCTGACGTTGTAGAGTGTTTTGAAGATATTTTTGATTATTTTTACACATTCTCATGTTATAACATTGATAATACTAATGATATTATTAATATTTATGATTCAAGTTTAAATATATATTCTAATAATGTAAATAAATTAACTGTAACTAATAATCACTATTTACCGGCAAGAATAACCGTATCATCACAAAAAGGAGAACAGTATATTTTAAATGATATTGCACATATTTGTGATATGAACTTACAAGATGGTGAATATTGTAAAGGTATAAATAATACTAAAATTGGTTTTAATTGTTATAATTGTACTATTCTTGATAATTGTAATACTTGGGAAATAAAAGATAATACAAAAAATATTATAATTAGCCCAGGATGTAATAATTGGGAAATTGGTAATAATGCTAATAATATACTTATAGGATTAAATAACATAAATTGGACAATAGGTAAAAACAATAATAATGTTAATACTGGTATTGGATGTAATAATTGGACTACTGAAGATAGTTGTAATAATTGGATTGTTACAGATTCTTGTTCAAATTGGTTATGTGAAAGAAATTCTTCATATTGGAATATATATGAATCAGCATCTAATTTTAGAATTATATCCAATACATATGGTACTGAAGAAAAACCGTTAGAAATATCATTATCAACATCACCTGCTCAACAATTAATAGGTTTTAATGAATATAATATATTAACTATTTGGAATAATGCATCACCAATAAATTATCCAATAATTAGTAGAACAGATACAGGACCCTCAGAAACAGATTGTATTTATTTAGCGCCTAATGTATATAATATTTGGGTAAATGACAAATTACCAAAATATGTAAAATTATCATTACCAAAAACTGATATGGTTGGCGAATATATATTAAGGTTTACAATTCCATTAAACGTTACAAATTATAGTTTAACTATTTTAAACGAAATAACATGGATAAATAATACTGCACCAATTTGGGAATCAAATAAAACATATGAAATAAGTATTATAAATGGACTTGCATCATATATGGAATTTTAAAAAATATATTTTAATATATGTTAACTCGAAGAAGATTTTATACAAATGTTTCAAATACTAATACAATAAAATACACTGCAACAGAAAGAATTGTGCCAAACACAACTGCTGGTTGGGGTGCAACATATAATGATAGTAAAAGTATTTGGAATTCTACTACTGGTGTGGGTAAAATTGTTTTTGATGGTGTTGTCACTACAATCCCTAATAATGGATTAGGTGATAAAACAAAGCTTACTGCTATATTAGAATTACCTAGTACTATTACTGAAATTGGTGAGTATGCATTTAGATATACTGTTTCATATACAGGATTTAAAACAATAAATTTTAATGAAGGTATTCAAACAATTAAACAACGAGCATTTCTTTCAAATCGTGGTTTTACATCTATTAAATTACCAAACTCATTAAAATTTATTGATAAATATGCATTCAATACTTGTGGAAACTTAAAATCTGTTACTATTGGAGAAGGAATGCGTATGTTTAGACATGATGGTTCTACAAGTTATTCTGGATATAATGTTGCAACCGGTATGTTTTCTGCAACATCATTAAATACTGTATATTGGAATGCAATAGATTGTTATGATTTTGTACAATCGGTATATTCACCGTTCACAACAGAAAGTATGACTGGTGCAACAGACCATACAAAAAATACTATTAAAAACGTATATTTCGGAGATAAAGTAAAACATATTCCTGCATGTATGTTTTGGAAATGTCAAAATATAACAAATACAATTGTTATTCCTGAATCATGTGAACGTATTGGTGATAGAGCATTTCAAGCATGTACTGGTATTAGAACCGTTATTGTTAAAGCTAAAACGCCACCATTATTATCACCTGAAGGTTATGAAGCAAATCCAAATGCGGCGTTTGTAAGTTCTGACGGAAAAAATGCTGTATTTAGACAGTATACAACAAGTTGGATTGTTATGCCAAATTTAACAATATATGTTCCGTCTGAATCATTAAACGCATATAAAACAGATCCTAACTGGAGTGTTTATGCAAGTATAATTAAACCTATTGAAGAAGTATACGGGGGGGGGATTGATTTAGGATTACGTAATTCTGCTGGTAAGAAAATAATTTTTGCAGATAGAAATGTTGGCGCTGATAATGAATACGATATTGGATATTATTTTTCTTGGGGTGATAATGTAGGTTATCAAGCAGAAGAAAAATCAATTAACACTACCACATCTTTACTTATGGGATATGGTTCTTTTTATAAATCAAATTATAAATATTCTGATAGCACCTACATTACAATGAAAAAATATAATACTACTGATGGTAAAACAGTATTAGATGCTTCTGATGATGCAGCACAATATAATATGAAAGGACCATGGCGAATGATGACGTCTGAAGAATTAAATATGCTTCTTGATACTACAAAATTTAATATTGAAATTATAGGTACTGATGGTAAAGTGGAAAATCCATTAAGTATGAATAATTTAAGAATTGGTTTAAAATTCACATCTAAAATTACAGGATTTGAAGGTAAATATATAATTTTCCCTGCTGGTGGTGCGGTTGTTGATGATATGGCAAAAGATATGCACAAAACAGTAAGCTGCTGGACTAGTACTCGTGTTAGTTCAAATGAAAAGAAATGTAATATATTATACTTCTATCCATACACTGATGCTGATACTGGTGAGGTTAAAGCAAGTATTAAAAATACAACATCTGATAGATTTTATGGGCGCCAAGTTCGTGGTGTAAGAATTGAATAAAAATAATTAAAATTTATATATGAAACAATATTGGAAAGCTGGACAAATAGTAGAAAGACCAAAATCATTAATTTTTAATGGTTGCACATATGTACCACCAACAGATGAAATACTAATTGAAGCTGGTTATGAAATAAAAGAACAAGAAATTACATTAGAAGATGTTTTGTTAGATAAAATAGAACAAATTGAGAAATACAATGTTTCTGAAAATGTTGATAGATTTTATGTTAATGATATGCCTATGTGGTTAAATCGTGAATTACGTAATTCATTAATGTCTAGATTCAATGCAGAAAAAAACACTGGTATTGAAATAACAAATATATGGTATGAAGGTATGAACATTGTATTGCCTGTTGATAATGCAATTGAAATGTTAATTGATCTTGAATTATATGCGTCACAGTGTTTTGATAATACACATAGACATTTATATAATGTAAAACAATTACCTACCATTGAAGAAATTGAAGCATATGATTATACAGTAGGTTATCCAGAAAATAAACATTATACAATATAAAAAATATAATATAGTAAAAATGAAAAATATTAAATTTTTTAATGAAACTTTTCCAGAAAATATTTCTGAGTTACAACAACCTAATAACGGACCATTTGTTGGGCATGCAGTTGATGGTCCAGAACCATATATTAGATATACTGTTAATAAAATAACAGGAATACTTTCTGATAGTATAGATGAAGTTAATATTACTGAAAATGATTTATTATATCCAGGTAATAAAGGAAAACTTGCAGATGTAACATTTACTCGTAATTTTCAAGGTGGTATGTATAGTACAATTTGTTTACCATTTACATTATACACATTAGAAGGTACACCATTTGAAGGTTGTACAATTGCGGAAGTAATTGATACAACAAAAGTTGATGATGTACAAACAACTATTAATTTTACAGAAGTTACTGTTTCTAAAGAAACACCAATGCGTGCAGGTTATCCATATTTTATAATGCCTTCTGAAGATTTACTAGCTCCACATGTGTTTACAGATGTAATAATTGAAATTACTTCACAACAAGAATGTACAGATGCTACTGTTGATAACTGGGTTATAAAACCGCATTTATTTGCTGGTAATACTGAACCAACAACAGGTGAAATATATATATTAACAGTTAACAATAGAGTAACAAAATCAAGTCCTGGAAGAATATTGGGTACACGTGTTTATTTTGAAAAGTTTTAATTATATAATTATATAATAAATTACTATAAAAATGTCATAAATTGATTTTATGACATTTTTTTATTTTAAAATTTGAATTTGTAAAAATATATACTATATTAAGTATGTAAATTATTTGTTAAACTTTTTAAATATAAATTAAAATGGCTCTACACAATACAGAAGCGATTCAAACAAAAACATCAACAAAAATGGATTATGATGCAACACTTGCAACGATTAATGATCCAAATAATGTAGCATTGTTACAACATTGTCATGAATTGACCAAGGATATTACCGCGAATGATGCCGGTTCATTGCGTACATATGGACGCGAGGTTGGACAGTTAATGTCAAAAACATCTGAAACTATTTTGCAACGTACTCATAGCAATGCCGTGGGTGATGCTTCTGCACAAGCTATTGTAGATCTTAATACAAAGTTAACAGAAACATTGAATACGATTAATCTGGATGAATTGAAATCAAAAACACCATTTCAAAAGTTTTTGATGAAAATTCCTTTTATTGGTTCTCGTATTGTTCTTAGTGCTCAAAATCTTGAAGCAAAATATAATCCAATTGCTGATAATATTGAAACTATCACCACAACAATGTCTAATAATGGTTTGAAAGCATTGGAGGAAAACCATCAAATTGGTCAAGAAATTGTTGAGATTGAAAATTCATTGGTGAAAAACCATGAATTAGTACTTGCATTGAAGGTAAAAGAACGCGAGGAACAAATGATTCTTGATGATATGCATGCAAATGCTGATAAGTATGAAATTTCTGAAATTCGTCGTCAAGAGGAGTTTGTTAATCGAATTGGACGACGTGTTGATTCGATGATTCAAACTGAAGCAAACTTGCAATTGTCTTTGATTGAGTTGGAAGGTACTCGTTCAGCTAACTATATTCTAGCAGAACGTGCAGATGATATTGTTACTAATGTTGTTCCAAACTTTAAGTTGTCAATTAGTGTAGCAATTCATCAGGGAGAACAACGTAAAATTGCTGAATCACAAAATGCTGTTATTGATACAGCAAATAAAATTGCTCGCGAAACCGCAGCTAATTTCCATCAAAATGCAGTTGAAGTAGAACGTCTAAATTCTCGTGGAATTTACGATTACGACACACTTGTTAGTGCTGTTAACGAATTGAAAGCTGCATCAAATGAAATTCGTTCAATGCGTGCTAAAAATATTGCAGAACGTGAACAAAACCGTGCTAAAATGATGCAATTATTCCGCGAGCTAGAAAGAGAACTTGTAGAATAATAACTTAATTATACAATGGTTTTATTTGATAATGATTTATTAGATAAATATTTAACTAATGCAATTGACAATAGTTTATTAGATAACTATTTGGCTAATGCAAAGTTAGTTGATAATAGCGTTAATAAATTTGATGATATTAAATATTACAAAAATTATATTAACGCTTATCAACCAACAACACGTAACGATGATATGATAAGATTATCACAATATGATATTACTAAGGAGAAATCGTATGATGAATTGTCTTTACCATTATATATAAAGTTATTTGATGAAGTTTTCATACAAAACTTTTATAACATTGGTGATGTTATTGAAGTTGGTAAATTAACTGGAGTTTATATTGGTGATAGTACATTAGATGATTGTATTATATTACGTGTTGATAAAATTCCACAATCTGAATCTTTATATAGTGCAGTATCTCCACATGAAATATCTGTTATATCACCAGATTCTAAAGAATTAAAAAACTGTGTTCTTGATAATGATTTATCTGAGGTAAAATCTAATGATAATGTTGATGAAACAGAAACTGAAAAAGACGAACCTCAAAATAAACTCGTTAAACAAAAACCAGATAGGACAGTTAAACAAAATGCTAAAAAAATAGCAAAAAAATGTATTAAAACAAAATGGGTTATTGGTGGTATATATGTTCAAAAAATAAAACCACGTAATGGTTCAAAACCATTGATATGGGAATATGAATTGATTAAATATGTTTATACAATCAAAGATTACCAGATGAATTCTTTAATTGTTAAAAAAATCTCCGGACCAGAAGAACGTATATTTTCACTATCTCCATATGATTGTAAACGCTTACATATTAAGTTCCAGCAAGGTTTACAAATTATATCTATGAATACAAAAAATTTAAGACTTAAAAAAACAAATAAAAAATGAAACAGTTCATAAAATTGCATAATACAGATGATAATACATTGATTATTATCAATTCACAAAACATTGATTTAATTGATACTGAGTGGGTTGACGAACGAAATCGTTATGTTTCACACATTTATACAAAAAGTGAAACCGTTACCGATTTTTATGTTAACGAAACCCCAGAAAAAATTTTTCAAATGCTTAACGAATAATTAACATATACATACCCTATGTCTGAAATTTATTAGACAAATGCTAATCAAACTAACATAATCTAATTATGTGATAGTTGAGTACACAAAAATAATACATAACGAAATTAATGATTAAAATATAGTAGAAAAGTCAGAAAAAAGTAATGTGTATTTAACGGTTTTATGTACTAGTTGACATTTTATTTTTTTTTATCAATGTCAATATGTATATATTTCTAATCACGTAATTAGAACATGATGTTTGAACATATATAGGTTATGTCTCCCGCTACCAAAACAGTTTTTGTTAATTATTTAATTCATTAAATAAACGGATATATTTGTTGAAGTATTGTGTGGTATATTGATAGTGATGTACTTATATTATACCCACTAAAATATAAAACAGATATGTGAACGTCCCTGTGTAGGTGAAATTTGATTTATACTACATGATATGGATGCAATATTGAAATTTATTTAATAGTTAAATAGTTAATTAAAATGATAAGTTTTGGTAGCGTTTTTTTATTAAAAAAATTGAAATATCCATGTATATTTTATTATATTAAATTAATATATAATATATATAATTATGATATTAAACAGAACTTGGAATAAAAAAGAGCAAAAACTCATTATTAGTTATTTGGATAAAGATTGTAATCGACAATTTTATCAAAAGTATTTTCACCACATAAAAACATATGAATATGATTTAAATGGTGAGTTTGAAACATGGAATGGTAAACGTTGTAGAGCTGTATATAAAGACACAACAACGTATGTGCCAAGTGAATTTGATTTGTTGGAATTCATGTATGAATTACCTACGGAAGTTAATAAAGAATTACATGCACAACGTTTCCCTAAGATATATACGTTCGATATTGAGACTGAATACGTTAAAGGTGTTTTTCCTGATCCAGAAACAGCTGAACACCGAGTAAATTCAATTTCTTTAGTCGGTCCAGATTTATCATGTATTGTGTATGGTTTACATAATCTTAGTGATGACAGTAAATTGTTATTTAAAAATCGTTATTTAGATTGGATTGAAAATAATCAATTTGCTAAAAAAATATTGAATGGTCGCACACCGAAGGTATTGTATCAATCATTTAGAACAGAAGAAGATTTATTAAAACACTTTTTTAATGTTATTATATCAAAAACTCCTGTACTTGCTGGTTGGAATACATATAACTTCGACTGGACTTATCTTGTAAACCGTATTAAACGTTTGTTTGGTAATGGCGAAATGTATAATATGATACGTAAAGCATCACCAACAGGAGAAACATGTAATATTTCATATGAAGCACAAGTTGGTAATACCGTTAGGATTATATCACCTGCACATACTGAAATTCTTGACTATATGTTGCTTGTTAAAAAGTACGATAGAAAGATTGCTCCACAAGCTGAATCATTTTCACTTGATTGGATTGGTAGCCATGCTGTAGATGCACATAAGATTGAATATGATGGAGATTTGGATGACTTGTATCATAAAGATCCAGAATGGTATTATTTCTACAACGCAGTAGATAGTTTGATTGTAATGTTGATTCATTATAAATTAAAAGCAATTGAACCACCATGTGCTGTTGATTCCGTAACATTGGTACCATTACGTGCAGCAATGGGTCAAGTATCTTTAACAACTGCGAATGTGTTTGAAGAGTTCTATAAAGACGGTAAAAAAGTTGTATGGGATTATGATGCAGTGGAACGTTATAAAAAAGAATACGAAGGTGCGTTTTGTGCATGTGTACCTGGACGTTATGAATGGAACGTATGTGATGATTTTGCATCACTTTATCCTTCACAAGTACAAACATGTAACTTATCATTTGAAAACTTCTTAACACCTCCACCAATTGGACCTGATAGTTTGGGAAGATATATTCCAAGACAATGGACTCCGCAAGAGCTTGATGAATTTAGAAAAGACCCAAATTACTTTGTATCAATTATGGGTAATGTATATAAAAATGATAAAGAATATGCATTTAAACGTATGCAAAGACGTATTAAACAAATGCGTGATATTTATAAATATACAGGACAAAAAATTGAGTCTGAACTATTAACTGAAATTGATAGATTGATTAAAGAAAAATCATAAATCATAAATTGAATTTTTAAAATTTTATACTATATTATAATGTAATAAATTTAAAATATTATGAATAATTTTGGTACAATTGAATTATGTTCACGTTTAATTTATAGTGATTCATGTTATATTGAAAGTGCATACTATGGTATTATTGATATTATACCAGGACTATATAAGTGTACAAATGATACATTTGTTGTTGAATCAGATGATGACGAAAAACACGAACTTGTTGGTAGTATTGAATTGAATAATATTGCTTGTGAAACAGATAATTTAAAATGGGTTAAATTAACATCTGACGGAATTGATTCAGGTACAGCTGGTTTTTATGATTATGATTATATTCAAAATATAGTTGCATCTGGTAAAGTAAAACAATGGTATAATAAAATATTTGAAATAACATATCCATTGGTAGATAATCCAAATTATGTTGATTTTAAAGATTCAGAGTATCATAAATCATATGAAGAACAATGTAATAATGTTGCTACTCCAGAAGAGAAAATGTTATTATATTTTAATGCTGAACATAAATATAGATTAAGTAACATTTCTAGAGAAAAAGTTAGAAAAGTATCAAGTTCAACATTGGATGATAAATGTTTTGTTTCATGTTCTCCATTTGGTGATGGTATGTATGACGTTTTTGTAAAACGTGATAAAGATAATAGGGTTTGTTCGATAAAAATAGAATTTGAAAAATAATTTATACAAGGTTTATAAAATAATTATAAACCTTGTGTTATTTTTAATAATTTATTTTTATTTTTAATATATAATATAAGAAATAAAATGAAAAGATACTTACACCCACATATTTTAAAATTGTTAAGCACTTCTAATTCATTATATACTAATAGTTATTTTGTGTGCTATACAATTCCTAATTTTGATTTAGGTATAATTAATGATTACGCACGTATATATGTATTGATAACAGATAAATCATGTAATAACGATAATGTGTTATTTGGTGATTTATTAAAATTATCAAGAACAAACAATGAAATATGGTTACATGGTATTGATGACTTTAAACCGGGTGTAGATTATTTTTTAAATACATCATTATCTAACTATTATAATAACACAAATCCAAATATAGTATTACCAGATTATATTTATAATTCTAGTTTTACAAATAACTGGTTATGTTGTGATACAATCAATTTTGATTATTATAATAAGTTAAATAAATTATTAGCATCTTCATTTACAGAATCAGAGTTTAATAATTTCTATCTTACGTTTTGTAATATTATATTAAAAAATTCAACAATTACTGATGATATGATGTTGTATGATAATAATAATATATATAAAATAGTATTAGAATATTATGCTAACGGACAATCAAACAGTGCAATTGTTTCAATGGAATTAATTATGAATACATTATATGCAACCGGTAATAATACACCAGGTTGTGGATGTAATAGTATATTCAATGATTTAAATTCTATGAATAATAAAAATTTAATATCATGTTCTGATTTATATAAAGAAGCAATGTTTAAGTATTTACAACAAATGCTTGGTGATGATAATTTTTATAAAAATTGGTTTTATATATATAACGAAGATGGTTCAAAATTAGTTAATGAAGCTGTAGTAAGTAACTTAATGAACTTTATTGACGAATTTTTAAATTTAGGTTATTCATTGATATTTACAAAACGAAATAATAAAAATTGTGAATGTCCAATAATAAATATTGATGAATCATTATGTAATACAAAAATAATTGAAAAATATAAATCAGTATTAAATTTTGTAAGAACAACTACAATTGAATATAATATAAACAAAATAAAAGTATATGGTTCCGAGTTTGGAAAAATATTACCAAATTTACATTTTTAACACACATGAAAAACATTCTTAATTATTTAGACGATTATATGTCTGATGATTTTACTTTTGAAAGTTCAAAAAAAATTATTAAAAAAGATAATTTTACTGATGATTATATTAAAACAAATCGTAAATTATCTAGAGAAGAAGAAATCCGTACACATGGTAAACCAATAAATCATAATAATGTGTTTAAAAACAAAAAAACATATACACGTAAAGATAAACATAAAAACAATTATAAATAATTAATATATAATATTATGAAACATTTAAGTAATTTTATTTTAGAAAATACATCATTACAACCAGCAACCAAATCATTTACATTTAATTTTGATGATATTGAAAATGGTGAAGAAACAATAAAATCAATACAAGATATGGGTGAAGAACACAATATTACCGTAACAGTAAATGGTGATAGTGTGACTATCGTTGTAGATGGTACAAAACTTGATGATATTGATGGTATTGTTGATGTTTTACAACAAGCAATTGAAATTGCTGGTAAATTAACTCGTCGTTCAAGCGATGAACAATATGCACAAAAATGTCATGCATTAGAACGTACAATGAATGATATGATGGATTATATTGATAATGCAAATATTGAAGAAATTGATGATAAAGATCAAACATCAGTTAAAGAATCACGTAATACCAATGTACAATATGATGTATGTTTTATCGGTACTAAAGATGATGATGATATTCCATATACTGTAACAATATCTGTTGAAAAACAATGGCAAGATGATTTTGAAAACTTTTTAAATAAAAGTGAAGGTGATATTTTTGAACACGCATACGGTGGTAACGTAGAATACTAATAATTATAATATATAAAATTAAATGACCGGTAATACCGGTCATTTTTTATTTAATATATGCCATACAAATTTTTGATTTTACAATAGAAACAATGTCCCATTCTGACATACATCCTTCCATAAGTTCAAACAAACGTTTTTCAACCATGTTAACGTCAAGAGCATCAACAAGATATACTTCACGACGTTTTTTCAACTTACCATTTTCATTTTCTTCTAATAATTCTACTGTTACTTGCCAGTAACCATGTTCTGGAGATACTATCATATTTACTATATTTTATATATTGTTAAACTCGATGGTATTGACCATCATAAATAAAAAATTTATCATTATCTAAATCAACATCCAATAATTCCAAATTTGATATTTTAACTAATTTTGTAACATCAAAATCAATTTTTTCTAACAATTCATACATATCATTAAATGTTTTATTATTATCTTTATTTTCATATGTATAAAACAAATAATTGTGTTTTTTACCTTGTATAACAGTAAATGGTATAACATTTTTATCATGCATATACATACATTGATTTGTTGTTATATGAATTAAAAATTCTTGAAATGGTCTACGATTATTAATTTTTCCAAGTTCTATTAGGTTTTCTTCTATATCTATTTTCGCAAAAAGAAAATCTTCCATAAAATCAACTAATGTAACTAAATTTATTGTTTTCATAGTATGAATTATATATTGTATTTTTTATTTTTATATATATAATATAGTAAATATGAGTAGTATAATTCAAACAAATAAAACAAAAAAATGGTTAAGACCGTGGCATGTAGAAAAACATGATAACATATCTAATTATGATGATCGGTTTTTCGCAATTTTAATTAAAGGTTTTTTAACATGGTTAAATACAAATATAGTAATGTATAATAAACCAATAAAACACTTTATATTAAATACTGGTAGTTCATATATTTTTGTAGAAAATAATGGATATGAATTTAATTGGGCTGAAACAACTGGGGAAGATATGTTATATTTTGAAACACCACGTTGTGTTGTTAGTTTACAAAATATATCAATTCCATTCGAAGAATTAACTGCACCATATTCACATGGTGTATATGAACGTCGTTGTGAAGATAATAACATACAAGGTTTTTATAGCACTATTAGACGTATGCCAATTGAATGGATTGTTAATTTAAAATATGTTTTATCAAATTTTAATGAATCTATAATTTTAATTCAAGAAATTATTGATAAATTAACATTTCAACAGTATTTTAATATTGTATATCTTGGACAAATAATTCAATGTTCGTTTGAAATACCATCTGATTTTACAATAGAATTAAATAAAATTGATATGACATCCCCAGAGGTTAATCAAAAAAGTATTGACATTTCATTAAAAATTTGTGCAAATTATCCAATAATTGATGAAAAAACTGAAATACCTGCATCACAAACAATAAATAATACACAATCAAATTTAAGCGCATATACTGATGAAGCAGTGCGTAAAGTATAATTATTATGAGTAAATTAGGACATATTACAAAATCATATGGTAATCAATTAAATTTTGCAATAGCAAATACAAATGGTGATAATATTATGAATTCAATATTACCACCAAATACGATTATATTAAATTCACAAATAGATAAATACAATAATGATACAAATGTAACTTCTATGTTTATTACAGATATAGAAGGTACACCTGTGAGATTAACATATACTATTGTACCAGGTAATGGTTTGATTGCACATAATGATAAAGTTTCATTAAATGTAAATAATAATATATTTAAAGCAAATAATAATGGTAAGTTATCTATTAACCTACAAAACTTAATAGATAAAGATACATTAATAATCAAAAATAATAAAATACAAATAAATACAAATAACTTAAACCTTGCAACAAGTGGTAGTCTTGGTTTAATACGTATAGATAATTTTACATTAAAAATTGATAATAATAATGAATTATATGTTGCTACAGAAAATTTAGATAAAGCAACAAATAATACATACGGTGTTTGTAAACCTGATAATAAAACAATAAAAGTATTAAATAATTGTGGAGTAATTGGTATACCTAAAGATGCAGAACTAACATTTGTTAGTAACAATAACTATGGTGTATGTAAACCAGATAATGATACAATTATATCAAAAGATGGTGTTTTATCTGTTGTGACTGATAGTTTAAAACATTCAACAATTATATCAAAGGGTGTAACAAAAATAGATAATAATACATTAAAAATTTTAGATAATGGTAGTATGTATGTCGATGTAAATAATTTACCACAAAGTTCAGATGTAACATTCGGAACGGTAAAATGTGATAATACATCAATTGTTATTAATAATGGTATTGCAAGTATTAAAGATTTTAATAATATTAGTAGTACAATAACTAGCTACTCAACCATATTAACAACATTAGAAAATAAAATAAATGAATTAAGTTCATTCATAACAAATAATTCAGTTAATAAAACATCACCAATACATAGTTTATCATTTAGAGATGCTACTGCAACACTATTAAATCCACCAAAATATTTGGAAGAACCGGTTGATATGCCTATTCAATTCGTTACTGTAAATATGAATGTAATAACATCATGTGATTTTAATGTATCTGTAGATATAATTAATAATATTGCACCAGCAATAGAAATATATCAAATTAATTATAATGATATTAACACATATGATTATCAAGTTGGTAAACAACAAACATTTAGTTCAACTAATAAAAAACAATGTAAAATGAGTATACAATTTGGTTGTAAGAATTACAAAAATATGAATAGTACTGCTGAAACTACTACAACACAAATAAAAATTAAATTTACTGACGATAGTAATATTAATAATTTTAAACAATTAAATTATTCAATTATAAGACATAATTCATTTGCGATTGAACCTGATGATTATATAGTTACATATCAAACTGATTCAGATAATAAAAAACCTCAAGGTTTAGATAATCAAGCTGAAGTGATTGCTGCATATGATAACACTACTAATATTTTTGACACTGATAGTACATATAGTGATACAATAGTTATTTTTGGTGATGATAAAGCTTATTCTGACGGAGATGCTTGCTTTAAAAACATATAATATAATAAAATATAATGAAACAACAAGATACATATTATAATTATGATGTTGATACATTAGAATTATCATTACCATATATTGATGGTGATGGTAATGTTTGTACTGTATCAGCATTATATAATGTTGATCATAATATATTAAAACAAAACTTTAAAGAAAATGAACATGATAATAATCCAGTTATATTATCATATATTTTACATGTTACAGATAATACATATAATACACATGATATAGAATATAAATTAAAATTTAAAAAATATCCACAAACAGTATTATTTACAGATGATATTGATAATATTAAAATTTATAACAATGTAGATGCTGTATTAAATTGTTTTTCAACATATTGTGTAAAAAATAATGAAATTGGAACATATATACCAACAATATATAATTTTTTAAATAAAAAAGGTGAAATAATCCAGCCAAAAGATAGTTTATATACACAAATTGATAATACATTCAGTTTACCAGAATATATAAATGGGAACAAAGTATTAAATACATATTTATTAAATTTAAATTACATAAACTTACCATTTTCATATCGTGATAAAAATAACAACCAAATATATACATATACATATGTATTATTAGGTCCAACTTATTGTCATAGTAATAATAATACATATACTTTTAAACCATATGATAATATTGATGAACGTTTTTTAAAAAAAATTAAAATAGAAAAAAGATATGAATCATTAAATTTTAGTATTATTCCAACAAACTACTATGAAAATAAATTATATTCATATACATTAGAAAATGTTTCTAATATTTGTAATATAAATAATTTATTTAAATTTAAAATAAATAATAGTTATATATATTTATCATCATATTTTTCTTGTAAAAATTATACTTTAACAGAGAATGATTCAAGTCGTTACGTACCTGGATTTATAACAAAGTTTACAAAAAATTATTTATCAAAAAAATATGTAATATACGAAGGTACTTATAATAGTACTATTGGTAATACGTACCTTAATGGTGATAATACTATTAATTCTGATGATCAGGATAATAAAATAACGTATATAACACAAAATTTACAACATATACAAACAAATAATAATAAGATATATAAATATTGTTTACAATACAATAACAACATTAATCAACGTGTATACGCATATTCATCAACATCATATTCATTACCAAAACTTATTACTGATAATGGTAATATATTTTATGAATATAAAAGTACTGATAAATATAATACATACACATATTATAATACATATATTAGTAATTTTAAAATAGATAATGCTTATTCTATAAATAATATAAACTTACATTATAATGATGCATTACGTGAGTTTAATGAAAATATAATTGGATATATTACATATTCATATTCATATATAGCAGATAATGTATTAAATATAACATATTTAGATCTAGATAAAAATCAAACATATTTTTTAAATACAAATTTACGTATTATAAATTATAATTCAGATAATACACCAATATATAGTATATATTATAATAATGAAACTAATGATGATAAAACAAATAAAGAATTTTTAAATAAATTATTATTGGATTGTTTTAAAATTTATGTACATTATGATAACTCAATAGTTTTAAAAAATATAACAAATATATTTAATATTAAATATACATATTCAAAATCAGAATTAGAACAAAAAGAAGAAAATTACTGGGAATCTTTAAATTTTAACAGTTATAAATTTGAACGTTTATATGAAGATAGTTTTTTAAATATATTAGCTACAAAAGAAACATTTAATGAACAACTATTATTAACATTATATGATTGTTGTATTATTTCAATATCATTAAATACAAATAAAAATATTGTATCAAATATTTATATAGTTATATATAACATATTAGGAATAAATGAAATAGACAGTTCTAATAAAATAAATATAACAAATGATATTATATATATTGAATATTCTGAATTATTAAATTTATTAAAATCTTGGGGTATAGAATTTAAAGGGTTTAATTTTGATAATGAAAACTGTATACTACTTAGTGAAACACATAAAATAACATATGGTCCAACAATACAAAACACATCATATAACATTCAATATCAAGATTATGATACATATAAAACAAAATTATATGCATATTTTAATAATGTATTATCACGAAACTGTAATGTAAATATTGCAGATGTGTATAATGAAAACATAGTTTATACAAACGGTTTTTATAATTTAATTTATGAAAATTTTTATGATGTTAGAACATATACAACTAATGTTGAATATGATAAAAATTTAACAAAATTACATAAATATCGTGATTCATATGATGGTTATTCATTTACATATAACGGAAAAACATATAGTAATTCATATACATATTTAACATGGTCATGTAGTGATCGTATATCATTATCTATAAAATCAACAGCATATACAAGTAAAGGTGATTTTCCAAAACAAATATATGAAAATGACAGTAGTCGTAAAAGATTTGATGTTGAAGAATATACATTTAATTATATTTATACATATAACTATAAAGATAATGATAATAATAAGATAAACGTATCATATAATTATACATATACATGTTTATATAAATGTAATAAAATTAATATTAATGCTCTTATGTCTTTATATATAGGTAATAATATTGTTATTAATACTTCCGTATATAAAGAAATTTCAGACTTAACACAAGGTGATTTTTATAAAAAATATATTATAGATGAAGGTGTATTATCAACAATAAATACTTTTAATTATATAGATAGTATGCAAGCACAATTTTATAGAATCTATTTAAATAAACTTAAATATAATGATAATATAGAATATATATTATCAACTGATAATGTTCTATTAAAAAAATTATATAAGACAAATAAAATATTTAAACAAATAATTGATAAAGACACTAATACGATAATTAGTGAATTTAATGAAGATTTTATTAAATTAACATTACCCGGAATTAATATAAACTTAAATCAAATATATAATATAAAAACAATAAATAATATAAATAATTATATTGGTAACAAAAGAATGTTTGAAATATTATATGATGATAAGAACAATACTAATAACGGTAAATATGAAATAAAATTAAATAAAAATTATAAATTAAATAATGTAATTTTATTATATAAATATTTTGAAGACAATGTAAAATATAATATTAATGAAATATATTTTTATTATATAAATAAAAAATTTTATGTAGTTGTTGATAATTTATCATATATTAAAGATATTAATGTTGAATATAAAAATGAAAACAATGAAACTAAAACTATGCAGTTTCGTGGTGTTATAAAAAATGATAATACAATTAAAGGTTTATATCAACTGATACCATTATTTAATTCAGCTGAGATTATTATAGGTGGTAAAGAATATGGAGATATTGATATGGGTTCAACATCTAATGGAAATACAGGAATAAACAAACCACCAATAAACTATCCTACAGTTGTTAAACTACGTATGTATTTTATTAATAACCCAATACCATCAGAAAATGATAATGTAATATTAGTCAATGGTTTTGATGATATAATTGAAAACTGGGGTAAAATTATAGATATTAATTATTCAAATACAAAAAATATAAATATAATACCATTATTATATAATGAATATGATAATGGATTATCAGATGATGATAAACAATTATTATTAGATGCAATTAATGAAAGTTCACATTCTAATGGGGATAATAATGCTTTTCCTGGTGGTAAAATTGAAATAACAATCTAAAATATTTTATTAAATACGATTGATAAATATTTAATTAGTATAAAATTGATTTTTCTAATATAAGTTTTTAAAATTAAAAATATGTTAAATAAATAATGAGTAAATTTGGTGATATTATAAATTCATTTGGTCATAATTTAAATTTTGTAATAACAAACACAAGTGGTGAAAATGTATTAAATAATACAATTATTGCAAATTCATTTATAATAGCTGCACAACAAAAAGAAACGTGTGGTGGTATAGGTATACCAGTACATGAAGATAATGGTATATATTCTATTTTATGTTCTGATAATAATGGAGAAAGTGTAAGATTTACATATACATTATGCGAAGGTAATGGAATTATTTGTGATAATGATATAGTGTATTTTGATTATGATGATAATTTTACTATAAATAATAGTGAACAATTATCACTAAATATTAAAAACTTTATTGATAATCAATCATTGAAATTATCAAATAATAAAATTACTGCAGATGTTAATAATATAGGAATAGCATCTGAAGATTATGCTGGTATCGTAAATATTGATGATATAACTATTAAAATGTTAAATAATTCAAATATTTATGTTAATACAGATAGTTTAACTACTGCTGATCATAATTCATTTGGTATAATGCGTTCAGATAATAATACATTAAATATAAATAATGGTGTATTAAGTGTTGATACAAATAAATTACAAAAATGTTCTGATACTTCTTTTGGTATAGCCAAATGCGATAATAAAACCATAAAATTACATAACAATAAATTAACCGTTAATATAGATGAACTTAAAAAAGCTTCTGAAACAACATATGGATTAATAAAATTAGATGGTAAAACGTTATTAAGTAATAATGGAGTTGTTTATGTTAATGTAAATAATTTATCAAAAGGAACAAGTAATAATCATGGTGTTATTAAACTTGATAATACATTTACAACTGATTGTGGTTGTATAGGTATGAAAAATTATAATGAATTAAAAAAGTCATTAGAAACACAATTAGCAAAGACTAAAGAAATTGATGAAATTATTAGGAATTTAAATATAAACAATAAAATATTATAATTATAAAATTACATAAAGAGATAAAAAATGGATTGATAATTACAATTCATTTTTTATTTTTATATATAATATAAATTAAAAATTAACATGGAAAAAACACAATTAGGTAATATTACAAAAATATACGGTAGACCACATAGTTCTACTGTATCAAATCTTACAGGTAATGATATATTATCAGCATCTAATTTAAAACCAAATACATTAATTATATCATCTCCAACAGATATAAATTGTTTAGATATTGGTACACATTCTATATTAGCAACAGATGGTGATGGAAAGGCTGTACGTTTAACATATACAATTCAACCAGGTAATGGTTTAATTGTTGGACGTGATGGTGTTGTTGCTACAAATAATGATGATAGTGATATTATTTCTATGGCAATTGATGATTGGTCTATTAAAGTTAATGAAAATTCCGCATTATATGTTGAAACTTAAAATATTATAGATAATAATACAATTAAAGAAATTCTTAAATCAGAAACATATAATGGTCAAGAAATAATAAGACAACGAATAAAAGTAATCACAGGAAATTTAGACCACGCAACACAAACAACATATGGTATAGCAAAAGGTGATGAATTAACAATAGAAACAAATAATGGTGAATTACATGTTAACACACGAAATTTAGATTATGTTGATAATACTAATAATATAAATGGTATTATTCGAGTAAATAATGAACAACAACGTACAATAACAGCATATGATGGTATATTATCTGTTATAACAACTAATTTAGATAAAGCAACTGCAAATACTGTTGGTGTTGTTAAAGGTGATAATACCTATACTTTTGTTAATAGTAATGGTGAATTAACTGTTAAAAATTATACATATGCAGATACATATGAAATACCTCGTAGTCATAAATTACCACCTATTTATAGATATACATATGGTTTAATTCGTGAAGATTCTATAACTACTAAAGCATCAAAAGGTGTAATGAGTGTTATTACTGGGGGATTAGATAAAGCATCAAAAACTAATTATGGTGTTGTATGTTGTGATGGTGTTTCAACAGAAATCAATGATGATGGTAAATTAGTTGTTGCAAGATATGGTGATATTATTGCAGTTATTGATGGTTATGATCAAAAAATTACAGACTTATATAATTTAATAAATAAACTTGAAGATCGTATAACTGTACTTGAAACAACTGCTAGTTCACAATTTATTAATTTAATTCAAACAGGTGAAACGTTAATAGTTTTAAATAAACCACGTAAAACTTCAAAAGTTGATAATGATGGATATTATCTTACTATATCTTCACAATCAAATAAATCAATAGAGTTACAAGTTGTTACTAACTGTGCATTTAACGTATATGTAGAATTTGATGATAATGTATCAAAACCATTATTTGTTAGTGAAGTAAAATATAATAATACAAATGGTAAGGAACAAGCAAATGATTATTGGACATTTGAAAGTACTGGTGGTAACCAAGGAACATTAAAAATTACATTTGCATGTAACAATTATTCAAGTGATACAAACGAAGAATATAAATTAACAACTGCTCGTATAAAAGTATCATCTGCAAGTAATTCATCTGTATATAGTGAAAAAACATATTCATTTAAACGTTGGAATAATTTATGGGGTAGACAAAAAGCTCCAGTTCCATCAGCTTCTATTGGATATATTGAAGAACAAAAACTTTATAATATTACATCATATACATTTGCAACAAATCAACGTAATATTAGAAATGATGTATATGTTAATACAACTGATACATTTGATATACAATTACAATTTAGCTACACATATTATACAACTATTAATGTTGCTGAATTAAATATATTAGATAGAACTAATAATGGTATTGCACATGTTACTAAACGTTTAGATTATGCTAGTAATATTGTTAGTCCAGTTGCTTTTCCAGATGATAGTAATTATAATTCAGGTGATAGCTGTTTTGATGAAACAATTAAAGAATATGTTCATAATGTTAATAGTATTAAAACAGAAGGTGTAAGTAATATTAAACCAACATTTGATGATAAAAATTCTCTTGGTTATATTGTTGTTGATATTGATTACGATTGTGAATACCGTATTAACTTAGATAAATTTGAAGTTATCAACGCATTAGATATGGAAAATAAAGCTATAATTACAGATGTTAATACAGGTTTTGTAACAGCTTGTGGTGCAATTGGTGTTGTTAAAGATTATGAAGGTAATAAAGTTCCTAATTTAACTGCAAAAGATATTGTTATTAAGAATAATAACGTATATTATAAACAATATGATGATAACGGTGGTATTATTGAAACTAAATTATTTGATAGTACCGATATTAAATCATTACAATTACGTGATAATGATACTAATCAAATGTATGATATTGGTATAGATTTATTAGCTGAATCATTACCACAACAAAACTATGTTCAAGGTAATACAAATATTAAACAAAGTGAAATTATATTTGATAATAGTGATCCAACATTAACATCAACTCAAACTATTGTTAATACATTACCAAAAATCGCTGGTGATGTTGCACCTGTAGATAAATTATATACAAAAACAAATATAAGTAAAATTAATAAAAACATATTGGATGTAAATAAAAACGTATCTAATGATGGTTTTGTTAATAAGGCTGGTATTATTATAAAAGATATAGATGGTAATATATTAAATAATACAAAAGAATTTAATGAATTATTTGTTAATAAAAATGGTAATACAAAATTAACAAAAGAATGGTTAAAATGTTCAATTGAAAACTCAACAAGTAATACACCAATTTTAAAATTAACATCATTAACACCTATTGGACAAAATCAACGTTCTGCGTATATTACAATTACAGCACCAAATATAAAATTAGCAAATGGTCAAAGTACACCAAATACAATAAAATTAAAATATACTGAATTACCAGCACAACGTCAACCTGAAGTTAATATTGTATCTCAAGTAGATAATAACAAATTAACATTGTCTGCGATTGTAAATAATGATGCTATTTTATTAGATAATAAAAATAAAAATTGGGGTGTAACTATTGGTTTAGCATATACATACATAAATAATATGATTGATGATAATATTAATTATATTAACTTATCAGGTAATAAAAATGAACTAAACTTTGAAAAGGCAATAAGTACATTAAATAACGTAAATGGTTTAAAAATTGTTAATGCTTATACAACATCATTTGAAAATATTCCAAAATTAACATATTATAGTAGAGGTAAATTAAATACAAATATAGTAAAATCAAATTATACATTTGGTAATGCAAGTATAACAAATATTTCTATTGATCCATGGAGTAATAATAATTTAACATTAAATATTAGAATTCTTCCAGGTAATAAAACAAATTTACCAAATGGTATGGAAATACATGAAATATATAAAAATACTTTTGGAACACGTTTATTTAAATTTATGCTTAATTCAAATATTGTTGATTATAAACAATATTATGATGATATTGCATTTAGTTCAACTAAATGGGATAATTTAACTGGTTGTACAATTACATATAAATTTACAAGAAGATCTAACAGTGGTGGTATTGGTGTTGATTTATTAAAATTCAACTATATTAAATTATGGTTTGCAATAGAAGGAGAATTTGTTGAAAATAATAATAAATTAACAACTGATGAATTCTGCGTATCAAAAACTGGTGAATCTGATAAATTAGGTAATAGAATTCCATGTACATCTAATAGTGGATTTAGTGCTAATGTTATGATAACAAATGCAAATTATTATCAAATTAGTACATCTACAGAAAACAAAACTGTTGTTAGCAATAATGAATTTATAAATAGTATTAAAGATTATACCGATGCTGTTAATAAATTAACTGCTGTAACTGAATATAATATAATTAAAGATTCTGTAGGTGGAAGTGTACAAAATAATGTAAATGTTAATAAAATAATGCAAGATGCTGCAGATAATTTAACACAAACATTAACAAAAAACGGAAATAATTCAACAAATACTGGGAATACATCAACAAATAACGAAAATAAACCAACAAGTAATACTAAATCAGCTGGTGGTGGTTGGACTCCTTCTTATGGACAATATTCTGGTAATACTGGAACCAATTCTGGAACTACTGGATTTAAATGGTAAATAAATTAGTAAGTAAAAATGATAGGTATTAGTAATATATCTGGATGTGTTGGAAATAATTTAAATTTTGCAATTACCGATACAAATGGTAGTGTTTTAATGAATAGTAATGAATTACCACAAAACACATTATTCATATCAGCTCCTCAAAATGAAGCTGGTATGGATAATGGTATTTATTCAATTTTTATAACAGATAGTAATAATAATATTGCAAGATTGTCATATACTATTATACCCGGAAATGGTTTAATATTAGATAAAGTAAATAGTGATGTATTACATTTTAATATTGATAATAATACATTAGTTGAAAAAAATAACAAATTAGATATTAATTTAAATAATATTATTGATAATAATACAATTGTTAATAAAAAGGGAAAGTTATCTGTTACAATAAATAATTTACCTATTGCAACTGTAGACAAAGCTGGAGTTGTAAGTATTGATGATGATACTATCAAATATAATAATGAAGAATTCTATGTAAATGTTAATGAATTAACAAAAGCAACGAATACATCACCTGGTATAATAAAAGGAGATTCAAATACAATAGTAATAAATAATGGTGTTATTTCTGTAAATACGAATAACTTAAATAAATCAACAGAAAATAAACATGGAATTATTGCAATAGATAATCGTACAATTACTTCAGTGTGTGGTGTTATCGGAATAAAAACCGAAAATATTAAATTAACATCAGAATACGATTATGGAATTTCCCAACCTGATAACAATACAATAATTTTAAATAATAACAATCAATATGAAGTTGGTAATTTACCATATGCATCACAAACAACATATGGAGTTGTTAAAACAAATAATACAATTGATTCAAAATGTGGAGTGATCGGTGTCCATAATTATAATTTCTTTAAAGAAAGTATTGTTACTTTGAAAAATAAAATAGATGAATATAATAGTATTATAAATAAATTAGAACAACATAAATTAATTTTATCAACGGATAAAACTATAAAAACTCCAACAATATTTACATTTGTATGTAATGGTCCAACAACAACAATTCTTGATAAGAGAAATGATAATAAAAATGAATTTTCATGTGAGTTTATTGTTAATACAAATGCTGATTTTGTTATATCTGTAAAAACAGATTCTAGTAACGTTAACCCTCAAATAGAATTAAAATCTATTGAATATGACGAATATAAATATATTAATACATCTGGTATATCTAAAACATATGCTAGTACTGAATATATTGATAAACCATTAAAATTTATTTTTATTGCACGTAATTTTAATAATGAATCTGATACAGCACCAGAAACGATAACAACGTCTGTAAAAATAGAATTATCATTAGCTGATCATACAAATATACATCAAGAAATAACATATTCATTTATTAGATATAATATGACATATGATAAACGAAAAATAATTGGTAATGTTGGTAAATTTAAATTATCAAATAAATAAAAAATGGGAGTATCTACTCCCATTTTATTTTTCTCGTTTTAAGACATCCAAATATTAAAATAATACATTTATACTATTTTTGTATTTCATGGTCCCAGATTGAGAATAAACTATGTTTAAATTGATTTTTTAATATACTTTTAAAATTTAATTTTATTTACGGTTAAAAATACTTTCATCGATAGATATTTTTTCTTGTACTTCACTTGGTTTATCATATATATTAGTATTTACAGATGCTTCACGTTGTACATCTCTTGGTTTATCATATATATTAGTATTTACAGATGCTTCAGGTTGTACTTTACTTGGTTTATCATATATATTAGTATTTACAGATGCACTTGGTTGTACATTGTCTGGTCTATCATATATATTAGTATTTACTGACGCTTCTGGTTGTACTTTATCTACTCTTTCATATATATTAGTATTTACACGTGCATCACGTTGTACTTTATCTGGTTTATCATATATATTAGTATTCACAGATGCGTTTGGTTGTACATTGTCTGGCCTATCATATATATTAGTATTTACTGACGCTTCTGGTTGTACTTTATCTGCTTTTACAAATATCTGGTTATTTACCATGACAGTTGGTAAAGTAACTTTTTTATTTTTTGTGTTTTTGAATCGTTCTATTAATTCTTTATTTATATTTAACTTTTCTTTTTTTGGTGGTATAGTATATTTACTTTGTATATTTGTAGTAAATAATTCTTCTCGCATTTCATTAAATGATACTACATCTGAATATTTTGTTTCACTAAAAATATTAGTATTTACTTCAACTTCTTCTTGTATATGTGTTTTTCCAAAATTAAAAATATTAGTATTTACTTCAGCATCTTTTTTATTTAATATATCAGTTGGAGATGATTTATATTTTTTTAATCGTCTATTTAATGTTGCTGTATTATGACGTAAGAACCCTATACCACTTCTACCAGTGTGAATTTCAAGATCTGTTATACGTGATGTTGCTTTTGTATCTAAATCACGTATTGCCCATTCACCAAAATCCAAAATTGTATTTTTAGGTGTGAAAAATCCATTTCCATTACCTTCATAACGTTTTTTAATAAATTCTAAACGTGTAGATTGATGATTTGAATTATTAGTATTAATTATATAAGGTGTAGAATTTCCTGCTACATTTGTTAAATTACCCGTACCGATTGCAGATTCTGGAGCATGTTCATTATAATAAAAACCAGTATCTCCCATCATAAATTGACCCCATTCGTTCATACGGTGTTCGTATACACGGTCGTATTTAATTTTTAGTGTATTTCCACCCATATTAAATGCTGTTTCATTTGATAATGAACTTGGAGTATAACTATCTAATGTTTCTGTATCAAACTCACAATTTTTAAATGAATACATTTTATATGACATTACATTAGAAAAATTAATTTCCCCAGTAGTTGGATACATTGTTTTACTTTCAACGTTTTTTCTGTCTTTTTTATTACGTTGATTTGATTGTATAATATGTGTATTATATAATTTTAATGGCATGTGATATGTTATTATTGACATATCAAATTTTCGTAAGTTAACTGGAATAATTTCTTTACAGTTTGCATAATCATAACATGCATATTTATATAAATCCAATAGTGTACCTAATCGCATATCAACAGATTCAGTATTACATACAATCTCTAACATTTGTTGCTTACCAATATTTGCTAAAAATTGACTATTTAATTTATCAAGACCATTTACACCTTTAAAAAACCACGGAGTTTCTGTTTGTAATGAACGCAATGTTGAACCAAATTTATATAAAGCTAACATTCTGTGAGGGATTTGTTCATGTTTATATCTATGTTCTATTGATGCTAAATAAAATATTGCTGAACCTTGTGATAATTGTTTTTGATTTGAATGTTCCTTTAATAAATCTGCAAGTAAACCATAATTTGTTTTAAATTTAAAAAATATTTTAAAATAAAAATAACCTGGTTCACCACCTATATTAGTTAATTGACGTTGCCAATTAGCAACATCATTAATTATTTCATCAACACCATACTGTGGAAATTCAAAATCTAAAATGTTATCAGTATCATTTTTATCATCATAGTATTGCGAGGGTTTGTCTGTTAAAGTTTCTTTAATTTTTGATACTTTTAATTCATCTAGTGTTGTTGCTAAAACACTAGAATTTTTATCAGTTTTTGTATCGGTTGCCATGTAATATAAATCTATATTTATTTATATAATTCATTTAATAAATGTGTAAATGTATTATCTAATTTCATATTTTGAGATAATTTTGTATTATTATTTATATAATTAAAATCAACCCAAAATTCTTCTCCAGTTAATTTACTTTTAAATTTACATTTACTATTGATATAATCAATATATATTATTTCTGCATATTTTAATGTATCTTCATCAAATAACAAATCATTTATATCTTTATCTTGTTTAAGATATTGATAATTTTCCCAATATTTAGATAAATTATATTTTGTTGAATTATATGGGAATTTTTTGTTATATATAATTATATTAGATGGAGAATAATATTCCTCTGGTAAAATTTCTATGATTTTATGTGTTTTATAAAAATTATCAATCCATTTATTTACATCATCTGCATTATCATCATTAGCTAAATCAACTAATAATTTATGTAATGCATTTTTATATAAACGTTTATGTATAATTGTATATTTATCGTTTATATAATCATAAAATCCAACAGGATTATTTCTATAAAATTGGTCTTTATAACCAATCATATTATTTGTTATATTATTTTTCATTTATTTAAACTTGTGGTTTTGTTGTTTTATTAAATATGTTATTCATTATTCCTTTTGGAGATAAATATAAATATTGTTTAATATCAGTATAACCTTGATTCCATTTAAAACCAATCATATGTATATAATACAAACCAGATAATGATGGGTTATCAACACCAACATAATCATTGATTACATCACTATTTGCTGCATCTACTGGACCAACATCTTTTTTTTCTAAGTCATCACTTGTTTGTGTTTCAAAAGCATTTTTATAGTTATCTATAATTATACGTTTATTACCTGGTTCATATTCTTTTAAAATAACATTTAATAACATACCTCGTTGTAAATTATAGTTTGGTTTTGGTAATTCAACATATAATAATTTACTAAAATGTTTTTGTCTAAATGATTCACAAATAACTTTTTGTACTAAAATTGGATTATCTTCATACATTTCAACACCAATAAATTCTGATGTTGTAAATTCATAATCACTTGTATTATTAATACCATCTACAGAATTTTCTATTACTTGTACTTGTATAAAGTTTATTTTATTTTTATTACAAGCATCATCCATAAAATATAATGTTCTTAATGTACCTTTATTAATTTGTTCTTCATTATTAACTATTGTTTCATATCTATCAAAACGTAAGTTGTGTATACCTGATGTTTTATCATTAGTTATAACACGATTTACTAATTTAACTTCATTATCAGGTAATTCAGTACTTGCTGCAGTTGTTGTTTCACCACCAGTAACACGTGTAACAAGATTTTTATAAGTTATTGTATTATCATTAAATATTTTTGATAGGTTTACAATAGTTAAATAACCAAATTGATCAATCCATGCATCAAAAACAGAATCTTCATTTAACCCACCAAAAGATAATTGATTAATTATAAAATCTTTATATGTTTGTCTATATATTTGACGCCATCTTGCGTCATTAACATCATGACAACCATATGATGAAGCAAACCCTAAGTTACATAATTTTGCTACTTCTAAAAAACATTCATATGTTGTTAATTGTTTATCACCAAGTTGTGTAATTAATTCTCGATTTAAATCAATACATTTATATTCGCCATGATATGTTGCAATATTATTTTCAAATGTACATTTTGTAATATAAAAATCTAATGATATTTTTTTATTTGCACCATTAACAGGAGCTATCATAATAACTGTTATACAATTATTCATTCCCGGTGTGTCTGTTGCTTGTATTAATTTATCACTATCTTTTATTTCTAATTTAATTGTTGGTAAAAAACCCTTTATTGCTAAATTAAATGACTTTATTTTATGATGTGTTATATTAGTATTATTTAATTTAATTAATGGAACACGAACACCATCTTGTTTTAATAAATTATTATCTTTATTACTTGATGATTTAGGATCTTCTTCAGATGGTTCATACATAGTTACAATGTTAGAATTCAACTTAAATGGGTCGAATATAACAATTGGATCCGCTGGATTAAGAGGTGGAACTATATTTTCTTCTACTGGTTTCTTTTCTTCTGCCATAATTAATAAATTACAATACCTAATGTTTTATCAATAACATAATTTACATCACCAACGATTTGGTCTGATGGAGAACGACGTTCTGACGGTGATTTTTGTAAACCCTTATTATCTGTTTGTTTACCTATTTGTTGTTCTTTATTTTCTGTAATACCATTATTGTATAATATGTCACCACTATTTGTTGTTGTTGTACCATTACTATTTTGTCCATTCATAACAGATGCGTTTTTATTAACTAATTCACAACCAGTTGAACTACTAGTTAGTAATTTATTTAAAATATCAACATATGGACATATTATAATCATATCTTCGTTTAATTCAAATGGATTAGATATTCCGTTTATTTTACATAAAATATCAGCATATTTATCTGTTGAATATATTGCTAATGATATTAAATCAGGTCTAGCAACATAGTGTTTATTTACAACTATTGGTTGTCCTGCTAATGTTGTCGATTTATTAAAACTTTCAGTTAATAAATCAAGACAATCAAACTGTTCACCATCTTTAATTATAGTTGTTCTTTGTTTTTTTTCTATTATACCGTAATCTAACATTTTTTAAAAAATATATTATATATAAAAATAAAAAATGAACTGTAAAAACCAGTTCATTTTTAAATGTATTTAAATAATAATTATTCTTCTGACGGTTTCGTAAGTGTAATATCAACACGTAATGGATTGATGTATCTATCTATTATAATATTATTTGCTGGATAATATAACATACATGCAATATCAAATTCGTTTATATCATTATTATAATTTTCTTTTGTTGGTGTATAATAGTAATATCCCCAAACATTATTTACATCACGTTCATATACTATTTTACCAAATAGATCACTATCAAATAATATATATACTTTATCAATAACATTTTGATTTATTAAATTTTCATGTAATTGTATATATTCATCATAATTTATATGTTTAACCATATTAGTAATATCACCGTTTATATCTTTATCAATTTCTTTTGTAAAGACACAAAAATATGGATGTATATTACATTTATTATCATGAATTAAATCATAATTTTCATCAAATAATGCGTTAATATTTATTTTATATTTTTTATTAAATTTTATTTTGTTTTGTTTATATAAACATATATCAACATTTTCGTTAAAACAGTTTGTAATTGCAGCTTTAAATGTTATATTATTATTTTCTTCATTATAGCATTTATTATTATCTTCATCTGTTAAATATAATTCACTAATTACATTATCTGATTTATTTATTTTTACTTTTATATTACATACTCCACTACCATAATCAGATTCTGTAATACCAGTTGAATGTGTATATAAACTAAATGTTGTTTCTAACGAATTATTATCATAACCTTTAAATACATCATAATAATCTTGACGTTCAATTTTATTGTTTTTATACATTGGTTTACCACTAGCAAAAATAGAGTTTACTAATATTTGTGATGGTTCGTATACAGACTGACATCTATATGCTGTTACGATCAATAATTTATAGTTTGTATTAAAATTAGTTACTGTATGTATTTCACCATTTAATATATTTGGATCAGGTGTTACAAATTTTACTTCTGGATTAGTAAATAAATGATCACAAGTTACGTTATAAATATTTGTATATTTATTATACAATATTTCATCATCTATATTTTTTAATAATTTTGTACATTCATTGTTTGCAAATAATAATTTACGGTAATCTTGATTTATGTCAGTAAATATTATACCTGGTTTTTTATTAACCGTAAACATGTTTAATGTATTATTACCAACATAATTAATATTATTTATATCAATATTTTCAATATCTTCAATTAATGGTTTCCATTCCGTTTTAACCAAAGCTGGGTTTAATAAAATATGTAATGTATCATTTTCATAATTTAAATTATCATATTTATCTAAATCCATATTTAATTTATTACCAGTAATCATTAAATTAGAATTACGTAAACAAAAATAATTATAAAATTTGTTTACTTCACTTTCATAAAATTTAAGTTTTTCTGTATAATCATTTATAAAATTTAATATTGATTGACTATCGGTAATATCATTTATATTATTTGTCCAATCAATATCATAATAATTTATTATTTTATAACTATCATTATTTGTTACTAATTTAGAAGGTATAACTATTGACATATTTTTTAAAAATTTATTTATTTTACAATTACCCCACGCATTTGTTTGCCAATATAACGGTAATCATTATTTATTTTTATACCAGAATTATATTCAATATGTATTTGGTTTGCTTTATTATAATCTATTGTATTTAAGTTAGGTGAATTAACTATATCACAACACCATATATCACAATAATTATTTCGTTTATAACATAAAATACCAGTACAATATCCCGCAGCAGGTATAAAAATTTCTTTTTCTGTTAATTTTGAAACAATTTTTACACCACTTATTATACTATATGGATTTTTTTCAACATCAATTACTTCTCCAATTATATTTATATATAAAATATCAAATTTTGATGGATTTAATAACATTTCTATTTCTTTTGATTTTGGTAATCTCCAATATCCATTATCTGTTGTTTTAACAATATTTTTTTCACTACCATACATATAATTGATAACACCATCATCTTCTTTATCTAAAATAGTTTTGTTATCTGCAACATAGTCTTCATCACAATATTCATTATTAGTATATTTATATAAATGGTTTATAATTCCATATTTATATTTCTTCCATGAAAAATCATACTTTTCAACAACACCAGTATTATTTATTTTATAACCATTTGTATCGCCCCAAGCAAAATAAAGTCCTGGTTCATATGGACTATTTGCACCTATATTTCTATCAGTAAAATATATTGTTTTATATGTGTCATTTGGATCTAATTCATCACTATAACATAATTCATTTGTATTAACACATAAACGTAAACCTAAATCTACTTTATATATATCATATATTTTTAAATTAACTTCTAACAGTTTATAATGAACATTACTAATAACAGATATAAAATCATCACTATTTGTAATAATACCATCAGAATTATTTAATATATTATAATATTTATAATTTTCGAAAAATAAATTATCCCAATCAATATCTTTTGATTTGATTAGTTTATATATTTCACCATTATTATACGATGTTAATTTATCTGGTACTGTTATATTTTGTTTATTTATCATAATATTTCCCAAGTAATACTTGCATTTGTATATTTTTGTGGAGATCTATATTCGATATAATTTATTGTTTCATTGTTACCATTTGAACCTTCACATATAACAACTTCTTCAACAACATCACTAGTTTTATCCCAATTTTGAATTAAACCAGACTCTTCGTGTTTAAAACGTGGAATTCCCCACGATTGCGGAATTTTTATATATGCATATTCTTTATCAAATGAATTAAATACAAATGTTATTTTACAATTTTTAATCATTGAATTATTTGGTCCATAATCTTCACGCCATATTTTATTAATATATTGTGTATAATCATCACCAGTTTTATAGAAAACAGGTAATGACCAATATATATTAGCTATTTTATATTCTGTAACAACTGGTCTAGTATCTTCAAAAACAAATAATAAGGAATCATATAATGTATGATTAAATACTGGTAAATATGTATTTATTTCGTTAATATCTATATTTACATTTACATTATATAATGTTTCTCCAGTTTGTTTATCATACATTGGTATAACTTTATCTGTTAATTGATCTGTATTTAAATTATTATATTTTGTATTAGCAATAACACCAACCTTTTCAATATTATATGAACCTTCAAAAGTAAATTTAATATTATTATTTAATTTTAATCCTTCATCTGGATGTAAACATATATATTTATCATTTATATTATCATTATTAATATAATCGTTTACTGTACTGTTATTTGTATAATAATTTAATTCAAATTTTTTAACATTAGTTATACAAGACCAATTAAAACCAAATGTATTATCATCAGTTTTAACAAGTGAATATGTTGCATAACCACATGTTATTTGTTGTGTATATGAAGATATATATGTATTATTTATAATTGTACCATTATCAGTATATTCTCCAATAATATTTTGTAATACATCAATATTATTATGTATATATGTTAAATCTTCATATATTGAATCTGCAACATAAGTTAATCTTGATATATGTGAATCATCATTAAAACCGTAACCACCAGCTATTTGTTCACCAGCAAGATATATATCATGTCTATTATCACTGTGTAATATTATTAAATCACCAGTGTTTTTTAATAATTGTGTGTATTGATAATTATCAGTAGTTATAAAATTAACTGTTTTTTGATTTACAGTTTCTAAGTTACATTGTGCATTTGAATGAATATTTGTGTGTTTCATTTTACCTTATTATAAATTTGTTGCGTCATCGATTAACGATACATTATTTATTAAACTACCAGTTGCAGTATAATCATAATTTGCAGTTAATTCAATCATATAATGTTGTGGGTTTTCTACTAATGAATCACGTAAATCAAAATATAACGCTTTTGTTATTTTATCAGTTTCTTCACCGTCTATATAGTATTCAAAAGTTACAGGTATTGATAGTGATTTACTTGTAGGTATTTCTACGAAATCTGCATAACCGCCTGTTGTTAATATATCATTTCTACTTTCTAAATCTGGGAATAAGAATGCACCAACAAACATTCCATTTGAACCAACTCCACTAACAGTATTACTTGCGATAAACTGTGACATAGATGCTTCATAATCGAGATATACAATTTTATTATCTTTATCAATACCACAAATATCTTCAAATCTACCTAAGTAATTATTTGTTGTGTCTTTTTTGTAAATAAAGAAATCAACTTCTTTATCAACATATGACATTATAGATGATTGTGTATCAATTACTGCATCAGAACCAATTAATTGTACAAATGAATTTGTATATTTATCATACTGTAAACCCATAATTTTTGTTGTGTTTATATTACTTACAGTATTATCATTTGAACGTTTACGATAACCAAGTAATACTTGATTATAATTTTGTTTAATATAATTATTTGTTGATGTAAATGTTACTTTATCATTATTATTTACTAATGAATTATAGTCTTGTGTATTTTGTGACATACTATTATAGTAAATACATTTAGTTGTATATGGATTATTTTGGCGGAAATAAATCCATTGACCTAATGTTTGATATGATAATTCGTTACCAATAAATAATGGTACACGTTCGTAATTTACAATATATTTTTCATAAAATTCTTCTTCATCAAGTAATAATGGAATATCTACGTTACCTGGGAATATACTATAAAAACGCACATTAACGTCACCAACGTTTTTAATAACAATATTCATCATATTCTTTACGAAAGAATCAACACTATGATCTGTATTATAAATATTTATTTTATTTATACTATTTGCAGATAATTCAGTGTAATTACCATCATGTTGTAAATATACTTTATACTTTTTATTTAATTCGCTATCAATTTTATCTTTTGTTTCATTTAAAATAGAATCCATTGAAGCTAATTTATCTTTTAATGAAATATATTCATTTGATGAAGTATTAAACCCAGAATATATATTTTCAGGCATATGGAAAAATTTGTTATTATTCATAGTTACTGAATTAGTAACATGTTCTTCATAACCTTTATTTATTAATAATTGGGTAAATTTAGCAGTAGTTACATCTTCTTCATTTGCTGCTAATATTGTTGCAATTTCATTTGTTTCACTATATTCTGCTGGGAAACCAACTGTTATTTCATCAGACCAAGGTGTGTATATATTAATGAATGGTTGTCCAACGTTATATTTATAACGAACACGAATAACAACATCTTCACCTTGAGAAATTGGAATATCAATTTGATTCCATTTTATAATATTTTTTAATGATGAATAATCAATATAATCAATATCAAATGAACTTAATGTATCATTAAAGAATAAATAACGTTCTTTATCAATTGATGTATATTTATTCCAATCAGTAAAAATATTAGAATTGATTGCTGTTATATCAGTTGTTTCTTTTGATACTGATTTATATTTATATTCTACATCAATACCAATTACATTTAATTTTTTATCACCAAGAGTTTTTAAATGATTTTCTAACTCATATGTTTCAAGAACACCACGTATATGGTATTTCATATCTTTTTTATACGTTGTTGTACTTGCATTCGCAATTGAAAGATTATTAATAACATTGTTTAATTGTGTTTGTAATGTTGTACGTTGTGAATAATAATCTTTTAATTGTGTTTGTAACATTGATTGTGAAGATACAGTTTCTTGAGTAAAATCACATGTTGATAATGTATTATTTACTGTATCAATATTTTGTTGTAATGCAGTTAATTGTGCACTTAATTCAGCTTTTTGTGCATTAAGGTTAATAATATTATCTTTTGTAACACCTTCTGATACATGTTTATTAATTGGTACTACTTTTAATATATCTGTAGCATTTACTGAATTATTAACAAACACACGAATAACTTCACTAGATTGTAAATCATTTAAAACAACATTATCGTAATTACTAATTTGTGGATATATAGTTTGAGTTAAACCAGTTAATATATCACCAATATTAGTACAGTACATATCATAATATTCGGTGTATTTTAAATGATTACCATTTTTATCTAAAATTTTATTATTGTTTTCATCATACATATATATCGTTGATAAATCAACAATATATGGTGCAGAAAATAAACTACGTGTATTGTTTTGTATTGTACCTAAAAACAATGCTATGTATTGATTTTCTTCTATTGGAACTTGTACATATTTAAAATCAGCATAATCTTCATTATAATATCTAAATACTATAGAATTATTTTCATCAAATTTTTGTAATGTAACGTGTCCTACTACTTCTTCTATAATAACAGACATTTCAGAAACATTAACAGTTTTAACTTTATAAATAGCTAATTTGTTATCTAAACATATATAGTCACCTGGTTTTAATGTATACCATATGGATCCATCTTCTATGTTATTAAATGTAAGTGTATTTAATATTAATTTATATGATAAATGTGAGTGACCATCATTATATTTATCAGTTGCATCTACCCATGGGTTTCCATATTCAAGTTTTGGAATATCAACAATTTTAAATTCAGATGCGTATTTATCATGTCTTAAAGGTAAATCAATAACAGTATCATATATTTCATAATCAACATTTTTTGTTAAATTATATAACGCACCAACATATTCATCATAAGTTTGATAACTTCCTTGTTGAAGTGTATTAAATAATGTTAAATTATTAAATATAATTTTACGAACAAACATTTGTTCAATATTTTCTGGTAAATTAGTTACATTTAATTTTAAGAATGTTTTAGGTGATACTAAATCACGTAAAAAATTATTATTTGTTATACTTGCAACAACATCACGTGTATTAAATTTTGGAGTTAAAGGTGCTGTTGCAGCTTTAACCATTTGTAATTTAAACATATCTGATGAACGATGAAACCAAGCTTCACCAGATGCAGGCATATTAAATAAATTATTAAAATTATTATCTAATTGTTCTAATTTATTTTCTAAGTATAACATAGAAGGTATACGTAATGTCGTTTCAGTATCGTCATCACCAATTAATGAAACATTAATTTCAGCAGAACTTGAATTTAATGATTGATTTAATGCAGTAATCATATTAACTGCATTGTTATATAAATTTAATAATTTTACGTAATACTCTTTTATTGAATTGTTTGTTAATGATTCCATATTAATCTATATATTATATTAAAATTTTGCTTCCCATTTTATATTTGTATTATTATCAATATTATACATTGACAATAAATTACTAATTTCACGTTTAAAGTTAACCATTTCTACATGTAAATCATCGATATTTGATTGTGTACCAATACTGTTTAAACGTGATTCAATATTTTCGATTTTATTATTTAATTTTGCTACTTCTATATTTAATTCATTAAATTTATCTAATAGCATATTTTGTCGTGCTAATACTTGTGCGAAAGTTTGATATGCACCTTCATTATATACATCAGCAACAGTGTCATTTAACAACGAATTTGAATATGGTAATGGTTTAAATTGAGAACTTAATACTAATGACCATGCTGGTGCATAGTTATTATTTATATCACGTTTTAATACAACTGTATTATCAGCAAACCATATACCCATTGGTACATTTATGTGATTTTCATTATTACCATTATTGCCAAATAAAAATTCATTATTTTCATTGATAATAGTTATATTTGTTTTTGAATTTATATTTACTAATGAAAATAAAGGAATAATAATATTAAAAGAAATACTATTAAGTGTTGTTGTATTTGGGTCATATTTTGTAATTTTTATACCATCATATTTAGTATATTTATTATAAAACGAAATATTATCTATATTTTCATCAAATACTGGTTGAATACCATTATATTCTTCTGGTCCAGTATATTCATTTTCATTATTTTCATTTTGTAAATACCAACCATATAAATATGATTTATCAAAATTATATTCAAGTTGTCCAAATGTATTATTATTCGAAAGAATAAGATCATATTTATTTGGCATTTCAGTACCATCTATGGTACAAATAGTATCAGCATAAACACCATTATAATTTTGTTCTGTTATATCTGATATATAACGGATTTCAATACCTTGTAAATATTCTTTGTCACTATTAAATAGTACTTCAAATAAATATTCTAATGGATATATATTTTCTTCTAAACTTTTATTTTCTTTTATTGCATTATCACGCATAAATGCAAGTTTATTTTCGTAATATGCTGCAATATATTTTATAAAATCAGATTTATTATCTTTTGTTAAATTTGGTAAGTTTAAACAAATAAATGCTGATGGGAATAACTTCCAATCAGTTGCTAAAAAATTACCAGTTAATGATTCTGTATAGTTACTAAATGTTATAAAATTACTATCAGCACCTTGTAAATAGAATAAATTCGTTTTTCTTTGCATAATTTTAACTAAAATATTATATATAAAAATAAAAAACCTATTATATTTTTTATGTTATTTTCTTGAAATTATAATTTTATTTACTATATTAGTATATATTTTTTTATAAATAAATTACGATATGAGTTACGAGACTGAATTAAAAAACATTTTGTACGATGTTGCATCGGGTAAATTAAACCCAAATACTGCATTTTTTGAAATAAATTCCTTAAAGAAAGGAGCTATCAACAAATCAAAAATCAATAAATTTGTAATTAAACATATTGATGAAATGCAAAGTTTGGATTATGGTATAAAATTAAAAAGTAATATAATTAATTTTATAACTAATTTGATGCAACAGCTAAATTGGGAATGGCATAACACAACTGTTACTGAAGAAATGTTTAAAAATCAAATGATTGATTTATTAACACATGTAATTACAAGTTGTGTTGAACAATACATTGAAAATCCAAATAATAATGATATTCATAGTGATATTTCGAGTGGTGGACTACACGCTTCTGCGTTTGTAGATACTGATTTAGCCGGAGAACATTGTATTGATGTATGTATCGAATTTATTTTATGTGAATGGAATGATTGTTATAATATAAACGAATTTATAAATTGTTAAAATTTTTATGAAAAGTATTGTATCGTTTGATATTGAGACTACAGGTCTTGACAAAACAAAAGATTATATTATTCAGTTTGCTGCTATTAAATATGATAGAGAAACTGGTAATATGTTAGATTCAATGAATTTGTATATACAACCGGAAGGTGGTTATACTATTACAATTCAAGCATATATGAAGCATAAAATATCACCGGAATTCTTAAAAGATAAACCGTACTTTTTTGAAGTAGCTGATGATATTATTGAATTCATTAAAGATTGTGATATACTAACGTATAACGGTAATACATTTGATATTGCATTTTTAATTTCAGAAATGAAACGAGTTAATAGAGATATTGACTTTATGCAATTTGATTGTTATGATGCATTTCTTGAAGAGAAACGTCGTAATGGTATTGGGTTGAACAATACATATAAACGTTATACTGGTAAAACTATGGAAGAATCTGGATTGGAAGCACATGATGCATTTTCTGATGTTAAAGCTACTTTCGAAATTTTCCAGGCGCAACAGCGTATTAAGGAATATGGTCCAGAGGTAATGTTTGGTGAAGATAATTTTATTACAAATTCTGAATTTAATGGTGAAATGGTTCCATGCTTTAGTATGGGTAAATATAAAACATTACCAATTTCATACATATCAACAATTGACCAAGGTTACTTAAATTGGTGTGTAGGTACAAAAAGCACACTAACTGAATCAACTAAAAATTATATTAAAACATATATTAAAGAAGAATAGTTATGATGAAAATTAAAAAATTTATTGTGTCATTTTTTATGTTTTTTGCAAACATTACAGCAATGTTAATTATTTTACTATTTATTGTACCTTTTGCTATTTCTGCGATTCCAGCATTATTTTTATCAAATGAATCTGCATATAGATGGATTGAAAATATGTATGATAAATGTGTTTTAAATGTTATTAAAAAAATATTTTATATACAATAAATTATGAAATCATTAAAAGAACTAGTTAATGAAGCAAAAGTTATAAAACGTAATTTACCTATTCAACATTATAAAATTTTACATTCATTTTATAGTGAAGATTATTGTACTTGTAGCAACTGTAATAAAGTTCTAAAAAATGTTGCCGTTGTTGAAGGTGATGATAAAAAACAATATCCAGTTGGATTAGATTGTGCAGCAACATTATCTGGAATTAACGATCACGATATTGCTTATTGGGATGATGCGTTTAAAATAGCAAAACAATATAGAACAAAATTTATCAAAAAATGTAAAGAATATGGTAAAGAGAATGTTCGAGCATATGTATTTAACACATCTAACGATAGAAACAAATTTATTGTTGTAAACTGGTATAAACATAATGCTGAAATTTTTGATTGTAGTGATAAAAACGCAGTAGAAACATTAATGATTTCTGATATGTCACTTGAAAATGTATCAAAATTTTTACCTGAAATCGCAAATATATGTTTATATAATGAAAAACCAAAAAGATACGACGAAGATAAAGATATTGATAAAGTACCTGAAAGTGGTAAAAAAATGGACGGGTATACAATTGAATACGGTTTAGAAGAATATAAAAATTGGAAAGATCATTATCACGCATATGCTAAAATATATGATGGAACAAAATTAATCCAATCAAATGGAAATGGTGGTAATAATATTGATTCAGCAAAAAAAGAATTATTACGTATATTAAATTCAGCATTATATGCGAAAACTGCTAAACCATTAAGTGAAGTATATGTTGTTGATAGAAAAGAATTTATAAACAAAAAATAACAATGAAAAAAATTTTAAAATTTTTACGATCAATTTGTTTAACAATATTGTTTATATTACCTGCTGCAATATTATTTATTTTTGCAACAGCATTATTACCATTTTTATTTTTAGCTAAACTAATTAGTTTAATTAAACAAACTGATTATATTGGTACAATGGATGAAATTGTTATTATATTATATGCGTTAGGTATTATGTTTGTAACAACAATTCCATGGGATGATTATTATAATAACGTTTAAAATATAAATTTTATGATTAAAAATCAATTAAACACACTTATTTTAAATGCGATGAAATCTAGCGATAAAATTCGAGTAGAAGCATTGCGAGCAATTAAAACAGCATTTATGAATTGGGAAACCGCAAAGGAAAATGTTGGAAAAACATTGGACGATGCAACAGAAATTAGTATTATTCGTAAACTTGTTGCACAGTATGAAGATACTGCAAAACAATGTAATGACGGAAAACATGATGAGTTGGTTGCACAAGCACTTGCGACAGTATCTATTTTAAATGAGTATCTTCCAAAACCTGCTACTGAGGAAGAAATTGTATTTGCTTTTGGAAATATCGAGCTTGATGTTGAACCAATTAAGAAAAATATGGGAGTATTTATCAAACGTATCAAAGAAATGCTTCCAAATGCCGATGGTAAATTGGTATCTCAAGTTGTTATGAAACATTTAAATTAATGTTTCATAACAATTTATAAAAATATATTTATAATAAATAATGTATAAAGTATTAAAATTTTCCGCAACATGGTGTGCTCCATGTAAAAAATCAACAAATGACATAGAAACAAATGGTTGGCCATTTGAAAATATAGAATTAACACATTATGATGTTGAAAACAATGACGAAGTTGTTGATGCATACAGTGTTATGAATATTCCTCTTTTTGTTATATTAAAAGATAATGTTGAAATAACACGTAAAGTTGGATATTCAACTTATACTGACCTTATCAATTGGGTTAAACAAAATACACAAGAATAAATTATGAAACATATAACTGATATATTAAACGAATCAAGAGGTGATATAATTGATACACAATGGATTAATGATGAAAAACCTGTAATTACAAAAGATGGAAGACAAGTAATAATTACAAAAGTAGATATTAAAGAATTTCCAAATGTAATTTATGGACAAGTTAAAATGAAAGATAAATTATTTGATTTTGAATGGCTTGATGATGGTACATGTAGAAAAGCATGTGATTTAATTGGTAATCCAAAACAACCTAATGAATCAGATAATCTCGTTAAAGGTATTTAATTATGGAAGAAAATAATCAATTTGATTTAAATACGCTTGGTAGAAGTTTATTTTATCAACGATATAGTAATATTAACAAATTGAAAATGCGTTCAGATGATATTAAACAATTATCTGAGGAAGTTATTACCGATTTAATTAAAAATTTAATTAACATTGATTATAGAAATAAACAATCATATACAAATATTGTATGTGATGCATGTTTATTGGCATTTATAAATAATTGTAATTTAAATAATTTTATACAAATTACAAAAAAAGATTGAATTTTATTTATAAAATAAACTATATTAATATAACAAACAACAACGACGTAAACGTTAACAATGTCGAAAAAGAAATGTTAACAAATAATTAAAATAATGTTTAACTTTCAAAATTAAAAATTGAATGTCAAAAAATAATAAGCTAATTACTGCAGCTGACATGTATGATGTGCTTGATGCACCATTTAAAACAGAAAAAGAACGAATTAAGTACATGTCAAAAGCATATAAAAACATGAGTATTGCGAAAGCATTTAGTGTTTTTTATAATATCGAATTGTCACAAGAAACAAAAGCAAACAAATCTATCAACACAATTAATGTTATTGAAGTTGGTAATGTATACACAGGAACTGTAAAAACATTCTCTAAATGTGAAATTACATTTGATGTTCCAGGTGTTAAAGAAGAAATTGTATGCCGTGAAAATTTCATGTCATGCATGGAGAATGTACAACAATATTTAATGGAGAATGACAATAAATTGTTATTTGAAGTTCGTGAAAAACAACGTGGTGTTTATATCGTTTCTGTAATTAATGCATATTATCGTGCATGGGTAAATACCATTGAAAAAGCAATCGCACAAGAAGATGGTATTAAAGTTCATATTGATGAACTTGTAAAAGGTGGTTATTTGTGTCATACAAATATTTGGACACTCGAAAAACTCACTGGTAAACCATATACATCATCTGTATTTATTCCTGGTTCACATATTGTATTGAATATCGAACATGACTTTGAAAAATGGCTTGGTCAAGACGTAATTATTGTTCCACAAAAATTTGTAGAATATCGTCAAGATTTGAAAACTGGTTTGACTGAACGTTCACTTGTTGGTTCTCGTAAACGTGTCCTTCAATTGGAAGGTATTAAGTATATGTATGAGATTTGGGAGGAAGCACAAACACGTACAAAACTTGCTGAACTTTCAAATTCACAAGTAACACCAATTGTATACGATGGTACTGTTACAGGTATTATTAATTCAAATAAGAAAACTGGTATATTTGTTGAGCTTGATGGTAAATATATCACAGGTCTTATGCCAATGGATGCTGGCGACTTGCTAGATTACCGTCCAGGTGATTCTGTTAAAGTTGTAATTTCAGAATTTGAAATTCAAGAAGGTAAAGAGCCATTTGTAACAAATAAGAAAAAACATATTGTTAAATGTAATGTTAGACCAGTATTTGCAATTGCTGAATAATATACTGAATAACATATAATATAAAAAATCCTCGGAAATTCCGAGGATTTTGTTTTTTATTGTTCTTTCATTAATATTTCATTAACTGAATCAAGTTCTTTTTTAAGTTGTTCCCAATAACCTTTTGTTTTTTTCCATTCAGCTTCAGCACATCTAACCATTAATCTATATTCTGGTTCACAATCAGATTCACCAGCCATAAGTGCTTCAGTTGCTTCACTAGTTAATGATCCGTAATCATCACCATACTCTCCCCAGTTAATATAGTCTTCATCACCTTCATCATCTTTATATTCTTTAACCATTTCTATTATGGAATCCGCGTGTAAGCACGCATGATAAATAACTAGAGAATAATCTTCTAAATTCCACCCTGCATATTTAAATGCTTTGTCTTCATTGAATTCTTCATTTATAAAATTTTGTAATGTTTTCATATGTTTAAATTATTTATTTTATTTTATTAAACTGGATATTTTTTAACCCATTTAATTAATTTATCCATCCAAGGTTTTTGCATACCTGTTCTAGTTCCTAGTTGTACTTCCATAGCAGTTTCTGCAAATCTTTTCATTTCAAAATCATCAGCAAGTTGTGAATATTCTTTACCTCTTTTATCTACATAATTTACAGTATATTCATTAGTTTTAGCATTAAGAGATATAGTTAATGAAGGATCTAATTTAACTACGGCCGCTTCGTTTATAAAATCTTTTATTGTTTTCATATATTTAAATTATTTATTTATTACTGGACGAATTGAAAACCCATGCGAACGCAATGGTTCTACATACCATAAGGGTAAACGTATTTCTGTATGTTCAGAAAATACTAAAGCACATGCACGTTCACAACACTTTTGATAAAGAGTAGAAGACATATAGCAACCATTCAAATTAATGTTTTCTACCCCGCTTTGAAAGTAATTGACTTCACCAGCTGCAGGTAAGAATAACGTATTACCATTTTTTGCAGTAAATAACATACCATTTACACTAGTGCCATTGTAATTTTTAACAAATTCATTTTTTGTATTACCAACTAATTCTTCAATTTGTTCAAATGTTGGTGTATGCCAAGCACTACTCATATTAACATGTGCTGCATCATCTTTTGGTTCTAATTGTGTAATATTATCGGTAAAACCATTATAACCAAATGCTTTACTATTACAATATTTTGTTAATTTATCCTCAGTTACCCCCTTAGCATATTTATATGTACTCCATCTGTATAACTTATAATCTTTCTTTGTTTCGGTTTCACCCCATGCAAAATAATCCCCTGTATCAGTTTCATTTTCCGCGCCAATGTTACATTTAGCCCATAATGTTCCAGATGGTAAACCTAAATCAACATATTCATAACCATCACGTTGATTGTTTAACATGTGTTTTGTTATCTTTAACTTTTCTGATATAAAGATATTTATTGTTTTCATACTTAAAATTAGATTTTTAAGAATCTTGCAATATCTTCAAGCATATCAATAATGTGTACTGGTTCTGTACCATTTTCATATTCATTTTCTTCTGCCATATCTTTTACTCTTTCAGCAGCACTATGAGCACTTCTCGCATTTAATACAGTCCAAAGAACATCTTCTGCATATTCATCAAATGCATCTAATATTTTTATAACTTCTGGTTTCATATCATCACCATTAAAAAGTTTTGCTGCTAATTTATCGTTACCACCTGCATCAATAAAACGTTTAATAACGTCTTCTAATGCAACAACATCTTGATGTGACATAGATTCAACAACTAAACCTTCATTTAAATCAGTAGAAGCTAAATTTTTTGCTAATTTATATTCAGCAAGATCGTTTCTAATTTCTTCTATTTCACTTTTAATTCTTTCAATATTTTCTTCATAATACTTAATACTTTCTTCACGTTGTTTAATAGTTGCTTCTAATTCAGCTGATTTTTCATCATACCATTTAATTTTTGTATTCATCTTATGAATTTTAGAAAGTTTTGATGCAGCTTCACGTGCTTTTTCTTTTGTTGTGAAAGCACCATAACCATACATCCAAACTTTTTCAGCACTTGGTAATTCATCGAATGTTTTAACCCAAGCTGTTGTTTTTTCAATATATTTTCTTACATTATCTAAAGATTTTGTAAATACCATTTTAGATGCACCTTTAACACGGTTTTTAAATAATGCAGCAAGTTCAGGTTTATTTTTCACTTCAGCATTTGTAACACCGTAGAAATTACCTTTATCAGTTGTAACAACAAATATTGGAGATACAGAAGTAATTGTTGCAGTATTTATATGATTCATTGCATTTTTTTCATCCATCAATCTTCCATAACCATCGCGTACTTCACAACGGTTCCAAGTATAATCAACATAAATACCATAAAGTGCTTCATGTTGTTCAAGTTTTCCATCGGTATTTAAACCTTCTATTTTAGATAAAAATGAATCCAACCAGCTATTATCTGTTTTGTCTTCAAAAATATAATCTTTTAATGTTTTCATATATTATTTATTTATAAATTTAATTATTTCTTCAAGAAACTCTATTACTGCATTTGCATTTTCTTTTGTAAACATTTCAGAATCATTTGCAGCATCTTCTACATCTAATATAGCATCGTTAACATTTTGTGCATATATTATACACCACAAAATGTTCATGTAAAATTCTCTATCATGTTCACCAACTAATTTTTCAATTTCTGGTTTTAATTCATCATTATCATTAAATAATTTATCTTCTAACTTATCAACACCAAAATCAAATAATTCTTTAATTAATGGTTTTAATTTAGTCATATCTTGTTTATTTAATGTTTCAAATAAATATTTCTTAAATGTTTTCATAAACTTGTAAATTTATATATATAAAAATAGTGAAAATATAATATAATCGCATAAATTTTTAATTGAATTTTTAAAAAATATTACTATATTATAATGTAATTAAAAAATAATTTGTATATGTTTGGACTTAACGAAAAGAAACAATTTACGTTTGAAATTGAAAACTATCACGATTTTTCTGAGAAAATTGTAAACTCAACGGATGCAAAACGTTGTACAATCAAAAAATTAACAAATAGTTTGTACATGGTTTATGTTGATTTTTTGGATAGTTCACAATGGAAAAACGGTATTTCTGAAAATTCAATTTTTATGGTATTTGAAATTGAAGCTCCAGGTTCGTTAAAATATTATCGTGGTGGTGCAATTCCATTGACTGCAGCAGACAAAGAAAATCCTAAATATAAATATCATGCATTAAAAGGTGTAGAAGATCCTTTGTTTGATGCAGGTGGTAAACGAATGCGTAAAAGCAAAGTAAAATCAGTTGATGAAGTTATTACTAAAATTGCAGATTACTGTAATAAAGTAACAGAGGCAATCAAAATTGATCAGAATGTTGATAAAATTGAAGATGTTAATAAATAAACTTTGAATAAATGAGATACTAATACTATATTAAAATGTAGTGAAAAACTACTGGTGGAGCCGAAGGATTTTAATATTAACAAATTTAAATTTAAGATTTTTATGGCAACTATGGAAAAAAATGCTAACAAGTATCAAAAGATTGATACTATTTTCAAACGCGATGCAAACAACATTATTATGCCTTACGATGGTCTCGTAAAACCAGAATTAGAGTACCTTCGTAATATGAAGTTTGATGCAAGTGAAAAAATTGATGGTACAAACATTCGTATCGAAGTTTATCGTCAATACTTGTATGACACAAATAATAATGTAATTGGTGTTTCATTTAGTGTTGACTATCGTGGTAAAACCGATGATGCAAATATGCCAAAACATTTGGATGAATATCTTCGAACCACATATCCATTGGAGAAAGTTTTATTTTCTCTAAATTTGAAAGAAACTATTATGCTTGACGAGTTTCAAGAACATGGTTGGGGTACATTAAATGAAAAAACAGAAGTGTTTACACCAGATCCAACTCGAGTACCTGAAATTTATACCATTTATGGTGAAGGTTACGGTGTGAAAATTCAAAAGGGTGGTAACTACATTCCTGATGGTGTTGGATTTATCGTGTTTGACGTAAAGGTAAATAACATATACTTGTTACGCGAGGATCGTGATGAAATCGCAACCAAACTTGGTGCACCAATTGTACCTTATATGGGTCAATTTACAATTGATGAAGCGATTGAATTTGTTCGAAAGGGTTTTAAATCAACAATCGCACATAATAAAGATTATGATGCAGAAGGACTTGTTTTGACAACTCCAATTGGTTTAAAGGACCGTCAAGGACGTCGAATTATTTTTAAAATTAAAACTTGTGACTGGGATAAGTATTTCCGTAAATACGGAACATACGACAAAGTTGACCAACCGGTTAATGAGAAGTACAAGAATGAAAATGTTGGGGATTAACCCAACATTTTTTTATTTTATTTTTGAATTTTTGAAAAAACATACTATATTATAATGTAATTAAATGTTAAAAGTGTTATGATTATCGAGATTGTTCCAGAAGAAAAAAGATTTACAACGTCAAGATCCAGTGGTTATCGTACTTATAACCTCGTAAATTGGTATGGGGATTTTTCAACAATGACAGAGGATGAATTTGTTGAGGGTTTTAAACAGTTCGCTGCAGCTATCTTCAAAACTTACGAAGATTATGTTACTCCTGAACTAGTTGAACGTGTAGAACGTAATAAGGAACACCGACTGAATGAGTGGATTAAGTTTGCAGATCAAAAATACAAACGAGAAAGTTCAAAACAAAAATTCCTCGAGCAAAAACGTAAGGAAGTTGAAAATGATACTTACTTTAATCGAATTGATAACTATTTCTTCTTTGATGTTGATCCAACCCAAGATACTCGAAACGGAATCCCACAATGGGCAACAATCAATAAGGACCGTGCAAATGATGAAAATTGGTTGAGACATCTTTATCAATGTTTGATTGAAGAACCATGGTTCCGTAAATCAACAATCTTGTCGTTGTTTTATGAATCTTCAAAAGATACTAAGAAATTTTCTTTCCGCCCACAAGTAAAATTCATTATGGATGAGGATTCGATGATTGAATGCGACCGACAAGCTAAACGATTGAGTGAAGATATAGCACGTTTTTACAGTGAGTGCAGATACTGTGGAGATTAAAAAAATATAAAATATTAAATAAATAATAGGTGTTTAGAATATTCTAAACACTTATTTTTATATATATAATATTATAATAATGAAAACGATAAATAGTTTTATATTGGAGAAATTAAAGATAACAAAAAATATGTTAAATAATCAACATGACTATGTTGATTTAGGTTTACCATCTGGTACATTATGGGCAACATGTAATATTGGTGCAAAAACAGAATCTGAATGTGGAGATTATTTTTCTTGGGGTGAAACTAAATCTAAAATGGAATACACTTGGGTTACATATAAATTTGGTAAAGTTAATAATTTAACAAAATATAATGACACTGATAAATTAACTAAGCTTGAACCAGAGGACGACGCAGCACACGTAAACATGGGTGGTGAATGGTGTATACCAACAGAAGAACAATTTAAAGAATTAAAAACAGAAACAAAACATAAATGGTTTGAAAATTATAATGATACCGGTAAAAGTGGTGTATTATTTACTGGATCAAATGGTAATACAATATTTTTACCAGCAAATGGTTTTATGATGAATAAAAAAGTGTTTGATAAAGGAACATTTGGATATTATTATACATCAAATATTAGTAATGAACTATCTAAAAGTATAACATTTAATATAGATGCATATAATATCGGTTATTCGTCTTCTGAAGTTAGATTTTATGGGCAAAATATACGTGGTGTTTTAAAAAAATAAAATAAATATATGAAAAATTTTAATACATACATATCTGAAAAGTTAAAGATAACAAAAAGTATGTTAGGTAATCAATCAACAAAAAAAATGTTAGATAATCCAGAAGATTATGTTGATTTAGGTTTACCATCTGGTACGTTATGGGCTAAACGTAATGTAGGTGCAAACGAAGAATATGAAATGGGTGATTTAATTTCATGGGGAGAACTTAAACCAAAAACAAAATATATACCAGACACTTATAAATTTGGTAATGAACAAAATTTAACAAAATATACTGATACTGATAAATTAAATAAATTAGAATTAACAGACGATATAGCACATTTTAAAGATAAAAACATGTGTTTGCCATCTGATGAGCAATTCAGTGAACTAATTAAATGTACAGAACAAAAATGGGTTAAAAATTATAATGACACTGGTGTAAATGGTATGTTATTTACAGGCATAAATGATGAATCATTATTTTTACCAGCAGCTGGGTGTAAAATAAATACTGTCAACTCAGATGATAATAGAAAGGGATGGTATTTTACAAATTCATTATATTTCAATCAGTTTGCTAGATTTGTGAGTTTTGATAGTATGTCGAGTAAAGCCAGATTATATTCTAATGGAAACCGATATATTGGTATGTCAATCCGTCCAGTATTAAATAAATAATTTAATCATGAAAACAATCAATAATTTTATAAATGAAAAGTTAAAGATAACAAAAACAATGTTAAATATAAATAACAAATACAATGGGTACGAGTTTGTTGATTTATGTTTACCATCTGGTACACTATGGGCGAAATGTAATGTTGGTGCAAAAACAGAAACAGAATATGGTGATTATTTTGCTTGGGGTGAAACAAAAGCAAAGAAAAAATACGATTGGAGTACATATAAATATTGTGAGGGGAGTTTTGAGGAATTAACCAAATATTGTAGTAATAACGTGTTTGGTCACGATATGTTTACTGATAATATTACACAATTAGAATCAGAAGATGATGCAGCACATGTTAATATGGGTGGTAAATGGTGTATACCTACACAAGAACAATTTAAAGAATTATTAAAGAACACAACACATAAATTTATTAAAAATTACAATGATAGTGATATAAATGGCGTTTTATTTATATCAAAACATAATGATAATACAATATTTTTACCTGCTGGTGGGTTTATATATGAGGATAGACTAATAACTAATACATCTAGTGCATATTGGTCTTGTGTTAATGATCAAACATCTCCTGATGATGCATTTTGTTTGTATTTTCAAAAAAATGAATTACATTTTCATGGTTATTCTCGTAGCGATGGAATTCCAATTCGTCCTGTATTAAATAAATAATTTAATCATGAAAACAATAAATAACTTTATATCAGAAAAACTAAAGATAACAAAAAAGATGTTAGGCAATCAACATGACTATGTTGATTTAGGTTTACCATCTGGTACACTATGGGCTGATAGAAACGTTGGTGCAAAAACAGAAACAGAATATGGAGATTATTTTGCTTGGGCAGAAACTGAACCTAAAAAAGAATATAGTTGGGGATCATATAAATTTGGTAAAGCTAATAATTTAACAAAATATAATGATAAAGATAAGTTAACTAATATCAAATTAACAGATGATCCAACATATGTTAATATGGGTAGAAATTGGAGTATACCAACTAAAAAACAGTTTACAGAATTAATTGATAATACAACACATGAAGTAGTTGAAAATTATAATAATAGTGGTATAGACGGTATGTTATTTACAGCAAAAAATGGTAATACATTATTCTTACCATGTGCAGGTTTTATTAACAACACATCAAATGATGCTATTTCTGTAGATGGTTTATATTGGATGTCTAATATTGATCCCAATGACTCAAACAATGCATATTATTTATATTTTTGGGATACTAGTTTATATACAGTTGTTACAAATCGTTATTATGGTTTAAGTGTTCGTGCTGTTTTTACTAAATAAAATAAATTTATTATGAAAAATTTTAATACATATATATCTGAAAAGTTAAAGATTACAAAAAACATGATAAATAATCAACATAATGGGTATGAATATGTTGATTTAGATTTACCATCTAGAACACTATGGGCTAAATGTAATATTGGTGCAGATGAAGAACATGAATATGGTGATTATTTCGCTTGGGGTGAAACTAAAACAAAGAAAATTTACGATTGGCATACATATAAATATTGTGATGGTAATTTTAATGAATTAACAAAATATTGCTGTCATAAAGCATTTGGTCATGATGAATTTATTGATGATATTACAGAATTAGAACCAGCTGATGATGCTGCACGTGTTAACATGGGTGGTAAATGGTGTATACCAACAGAAAAACAATGGGAAGAGTTATTATCATTAAAACATGAAGTAGTTGAAAATTATAATAATAGCGGTATAGACGGTATGTTATTTACAGCAAAAAATGGTAATACATTATTCTTACCAGCAGCTGGATATGCAGATAATACACGTTTTTATAATACCAATTTATATGCTAGATATATGGCAAATAGTATAGATGCAACTTTATCATACTCATATAATCATTTTGGTTTTGCTGATGATAATTCTGGATATATAGCACAAAAAAGTAGATGTAATGGTAATCCTGTCAGAGCAGTTTTTACTAAATAAAAAAAGAGACTTAAATAAGTCTCTTTTTATTTTCTTTTTAATCGTTTACCAAACGAGCATATATTATAACCAAATGTTAATGACACACCAACTGTTGGTGAAAATGTTTTATGTATAGGGTCATAACCAATACTTATTGATGGACCAACATTTAATGACCAATTATCTTTATATTCTGGTTGTATTATACCATATACATTATCATATTCAATGTATGGATTATTTGATTTTATTCTAACATTATTATCTTCCATTGCTATTGTAAAATCAACATAAACTTCATCTTTATTTATATTTAATGACAATGAATCATTTGCTAAATTTATATCACCTGATAATGAACGCCATTTATTAGAAAAATCAAATTGTTCAGTAATATATAATGATGTTGGTTCTATAATATAAACAGTATCATGTGTTTCATTTTTAACTGTAGCATTTAATTTTATAGCTAAATCTGCATTTTTTCTTTTTAAATCAACTAAATCATTATATAATTCTTCATTTGTAATTTTTAATAATTCAATATCACCAACTAATATATCTCGTTCACAAACTAAATCTCCATTTTTTGATTTATATGTATTTAATGAATCATGTAATACTTCAATATTCTCTACATACATTTCTTCCATTGCTTTCTTTTCATTACATGAACGCGTTAAAAACAAACATAATAGTATTATTAAAATTAAATAAAATAATTCTTTGGGATTTTCTATAATAAATGTTAATATTGCTTTTACTGAATCAGCACAAAATTTACCAGTTTTTTTAATACCCTCACCTATTTTTCCACAAAAACTTTTGAATGTCATATTTTTAAACGTTTATTTCCTAAAAATAATATTATTTTTATATTTTTATATAAGAAGATATGATATACTATGGCTGAGAAAAGTTTTATAAAAACATTAAAACCACGTAAAAATTCAAAATATCATCAAGGTGTTGTTGATCCTAAAAAATTACGTAAATATTATACGAGCTGTCAAAATGATCCTGTGATATTTCGTTCTGGTTTAGAATTTCAATTTATTGAATATTGCGAAAATAGTCCAAAGGTTGCTAAGTGGGCATCTGAACCATTAAAGATTCCATATTTTAGTAGGTTAGATAATAAAATGCAAAATTATTACCCAGATTATGTAATAGAAAATGACAAAGGTATTAGATGTATAGTTGAGGTAAAACCACATGCACAAACTGAAAAACCAGATGTTACAGATTCACGATGGTTAAAAGAAGCTTGGATTAAAAATTTAGATAAATGGAATGCTGCACGTGAATATGCGCATGCGCATGATATGAAATTTATTTTAGTTACTGAAAAATTCTTTGAATAATTACTATATTAATATATGAATACTAAGGGACCAACAATAAATATTAAATCACAACAAGATTTAAATTTAATTAGAAATAGAAAACAAGATATTATTCGTTCACGCAATCGTGATGAACGTGCTACAACATCTTTAATTGGTAGTAATAAAAAAGTTCACGATTTAGCTACATATATTTATTCGGATGCTGAAATCGATGAATTTCAAATGAACGAAGCGATTAATAATCATCCGCTTGCTTATCGTCCCACAAATATACGTTCTAAATTGGCATATTCAGAAATAATGAAAACAATGAAACCAACGTCAAAGTATTTATTACCTGGACAATGTGTTGTTTTTGAATACATGGAACCTAAATTTAAAGAAGAACTTGAATATTATGATAAAACACCATTTGTAATATTTTTAGGAATTACACGTACTGATGATGGTAATATACGTGAAGTTGGTTTAAATTTACATTACTTCCCACCACATACTCGTGCAAAAATATTAAATCAAACATATCAAGTATTTAAACCATATTTTAATAAGTTTTTCAATCAACCCTCTAAAAAACCAAATACATTTATATCATATAATGCGTTAAAACATATAATGAAATCAAACGCAAAAATTGCATTTGGTATAAAAATGTATATTCCGGTATTACGTGGTTCAAGTTATGTTTTACCAACAAGATTATTACCAACCGCATTTTATACAGAAGGTCACTTTAGTAAAGCTACACTTGCACAAATTTTTAGTTTTTGGCGAAAATTTCATTAATAAAAAATATTATATAATACTATGAGAGAACTTACAGGGTATATTAAAGAATCAATTGAACGTTCTAAATTAGAATATATAGGAGTAACGTTAAATGATGAATCTAAAAAACTTCTTGAAGAATTATTTAATAAATATAACCCGTGGAAAGATCAAAATATAAAAATAATATGTCATCATATGACAGTTGCACATAAAACTAACATAAATGATGATTTATATAAATGGTCTTTGGTTAATACCAATAAAGAATACAATTTAACTGTTACACATTATGGATGGTCAAATAAAGCATTTGCAGTAAAAGTAGAAACAAATGTGCCATCAGCAAATGAAAATAAACATGTAACATGTGCAATAAATATTGACAAAAAAGGAAAACCAGTTGATAGTAATTATATTAATAATTGGAAGAAAATAGATAATAATATTATTTTAACTGGTTTTGTTAAACCAAATTATAAAATGAAATGAGACTCAATCTTGAGTCTCATTTTCATTATCATCGGTTTCATTTATATTTTTATATTTTTCAAATTGTGCTTTATATAAATAATATAAATAAGGATTTTCTTCTTTAAACATAGAACATACCCAAGGTTGACATGAAATTTTTGATGAACCTAAGTGTGTAAAACCAATATCTAATGCATAGTCATTTGCATTTTCATCAAACCAAAAGTTTTCTATCACTGGTTTTGTTGTAAATTTAACATTACACAATAAAGTTAAAAAATATTGTTCAATAATAATATCAGGCCATGCTTTTCCATATTCTTCGTTTTCAAGCATTGATTTATGATGTTTATATTGTCTTATATATTCATCTTTTAATTCTTTATTATTGATTTTCATTAGCGATGTATTCATCCATTGTAAATCTTT